>Ga0100384_1000039_pt1 | contig 111383 bp, 101 predicted proteins | sample CryGeymeta201508_FD_87087 | JGI IMG/M metagenome (GOLD analysis project Ga0100384, IMG submission 87087) | Groundwater microbial communities from Crystal Geyser aquifers in Utah, USA - Crystal Geyser metaG 2015-08 | ecosystem: Environmental > Aquatic > Deep subsurface > Groundwater | place... | reverse complement strand
TTTATGCTCAATCTAATGGCTGGCTTAGTGGCATATTGCCTCAAGAAAAATAAGCCATCCCTTAATATTAGCGACGTTGAGAGAAATGCGATGGTGGCTGCTTAAACCGATCTCAGGTTATATATATAAAAAATATCTGCTACGTAAGTACAGTATACAAGGCAATAAAAACACGCTTAATAGGACACACATATTTATTTTGTTCGGATAGTGATGTTTCATTCATGAAGTGCCATATCGCGCAGCGACGCTGTTAATTTTTTCTCGACTCCAACTTCCCCGATTTCAGCTGTGTCTTGTCAAATGTCCAAACATGGACGTTTGGACAAGGCGCCTGCTTTACATGGATGTTACCTGCGCCGGTTTGATCAACAAGGTGCGGGTGAAATTGGATTAGGAAGTTTGCCGGAGAGCGGCTTTTGTTATGAAATACATCCATGTATTTCACCCTTCGGGCCATCCTTCGGATGTTCAAATTTTTTCCATAAAAATTTGTGCCTACTCTTCTTAGCTGTTGACCATATTTACGGGATAAATATGGGACAGCTATAGCTGGCCGTAAGGTAAAGTGCAGGGATGCACTTTACAAAAAAGTATGGTCGGGCGACAAGGATGTCGTTTGAAAAATGGCATGGAAGCCAGTGCACGAAGTACCTAATAGGGCATCCATCTTAAATAATCGACAAACAACTCTTAAATTCGAAGAAACTTATCGTTTTCCCTCGACTCCAAGTTCCCCGAGCACCGCAGGCAAATAAAGGGAAAATTACATGGATGTAATTTGAGTGATGTCTTGTCGGGAACAAGTCATCGCGACCTTTATTTGCCAAGTAGCGCAAGGAATAGAACTTGGTTGGAGAGCGGCCTTTCTTCGTTAGTTCTTTCGGCTGTTGGAAAGAAGTAACTCAAGCAGCAGGGATGCTGCTTGAAATAAGCAATGGATTGCGGTCGCGCAGCGATAAGTGCGCGCAGCGCATAATCTTAATGAGCACAGCGCATTAGCCCGTCGCGCAGCGACAAATGAAAGCCTGATTTTGCAGGCAATAAAAAACCCGCCGAAGCGGGTTTCTTAAGATGTCAAAGCCAAGCTTTGAGCGGATGCTAATCCGGATGGATTACATCATACCGCCCATGCCGCCCATACCACCCATGCCGCCCATATCAGGCATTGCAGGGGCTTCTTCTTTTGGTGCATCAGCAATCATGCATTCGGTGGTGATCATCAAGCTGGCAATTGATGCCGCAAATTGCAGGGCTGAACGTGTAACTTTGGTGGGATCCAAAATACCCATTTCAATCATGTCACCGTAAGTATCGTTACCAGCGTTGTAACCATAGTTACCTTGGCCATTTTTAACCGCGTTAGTTACCACTGATGCTTCTGCACCGGCGTTAGCCGCGATTTGACGCAAGGGCGATTCCATGGCGCGTAACGCTAACTTGATACCATGAGTCTGGTCTTCGTTGTCACCTTTTAAATCAGCGATTTTTGCTGCAGCGCGCACAAGAGCAACACCACCACCCGCTACTACACCTTCTTCAACCGCAGCACGAGTAGCGTGTAAGGCATCTTCAACACGAGCTTTTTTCTCTTTCATTTCAACTTCAGTGGCAGCACCTACTTTGATCACAGCAACACCGCCAGCTAACTTAGCCAAACGCTCTTGCAATTTTTCTTTGTCGTAGTCTGAGGTTGACTCTTCGATTTGCGCACGGATTTGTGCAACACGGCCTTTGATGGCGTCGTCTTCACCAGCACCGTCAACAATAGTGGTATTGTCTTTGTTGATAACAACACGTTTCGCTGTACCCAAATCTTCTAAAGTAACTTTGTCTAGCTCTAGACCAATTTCCTCAGAGATCACTGTGCCGCCAGTTAACGTTGCGATGTCTTGCAACATGGCTTTACGACGATCGCCGAAACCAGGTGCTTTAACCGCCGCTACTTTAACGATGCCACGCATGTTATTCACCACTAACGTTGCTAAGGCTTCGCCTTCAACGTCTTCAGCGATAATTAACAAAGGTTTAGAGGCTTTGGCCACTGATTCAAGGGCAGGTAACATTTCACGAATGTTAGAGATTTTTTTGTCTACTAACAAAATGTAAGGGCTGTCCAGTTCAACCGTTCCATTTTCTTGGTTGTTCATGAAGTAAGGTGACAAGTAGCCACGATCGAACTGCATGCCTTCAACCACGTCTAATTCGTTTTGCAGGCCTTGGCCTTCTTCAACGGTGATAACGCCTTCTTTGCCAACTTTATCCATGGCTTTGGCAATCAACTCACCCACTTCTGCATCAGAGTTTGCAGAGATAGTGCCTACCTGGGCGATAGCTTTGCTATCAGCACAAGGCACAGACAATTTTTTCAATTCTTCCACTGCAGCGATAACACCTTTATCGATACCGCGTTTCAAATCCATTGGGTTCATGCCCGCAGCCACAGATTTCAAACCTTCAGTGACAATGGCTTGCGCTAATACGGTAGCCGTAGTAGTACCGTCACCGGCTTCATCGTTTGCTTTAGACGCTACTTCTTTAACCATTTGAGCGCCCATGTTTTCAAACTTGTCGGCTAACTCGATTTCTTTAGCTACCGATACACCGTCTTTGGTGATCGTAGGGGCACCGAATGATTTTTCGAGCACCACGTTACGGCCTTTAGGCCCTAGGGTTACTTTCACTGCGTTGGCTAGAATGTTGACGCCATTTAACATTTTTGTACGAGCGTCTTGAGAAAAACGTACTTCTTTAGCTGCCATGATTATATATCCTCTACTTGCTTAATTATGGGTCTTATTCAACTACTGCTAGGATGTCGTTTTCACCTAGGATTAGCACTTCTTCGCCATCAAGCTTTTCAGTTTTTACGCCGTATCCGTCGTTGAAAATAACGATGTCGCCAACTTTTACATCAATAGCTTTCACGCTACCGTTGTCTAAAGTACGACCGTTTCCTACAGCAATGACTTTGCCACGCGTTGATTTTTCTGCGGCAGAACCAGTGAGCACGATGCCACCTGCTGATTTGCTCTCTTGTTCTTGGCGCTTAACTATTACGCGATCGTTTAAAGGACGAATTGCCATTTTCAAATCTCCTGAAAATTCCAATATTTAGGTTAAATTAATTCTCGTCAAATCGAGAGTTGAGTTGAGCAACCGCCGAAGCCCTTGCTCAGAATTTTGTGTAGAACTTTGTTCTGCGTCCAGAGATGGGGCTGGTAGATCTGATCTCAAGGGCTGGGTTCATAAATAAATTAAAAATTTTGCAATTTGTCACATCGCCTTTCCAGCTGTTGCGTGACAAAGGGCAGCCACAACAAAGCACAGTGAAAAGCGATCTTTTCATGCCGCTAGACGGTATTAGTGGCTTATCGCATTCTCGGAGCATACTGTGCGCAGTGTAAAAAACCTTATTAGTTCAATCGGTGTCGGGCTCATGTTCAGCCTAGTCCATTGCTCAACGAGTTTTGCTCAACAAGAAATTACCTTAGAAGACGACTTGCAGCCCGTGTGGGAGGCAGGGGCCTTTGCCGCCGTGTTTCGTACACCTGAATATCCTGCGGCTGAGCAAAGCCAAAATAATGTCTTGGCTGCGCCCTACATTATTTATCGTGGTGAAACGCTGCGCATTGGCGATGGCGCCATTGCCCGTGCCGTCGCCATTGATAAGCGCAGTTATGAATTGGATTTGTCGCTGGCCGGCTCTTTTAATGCGAATTCAGATGACAATGTAGCGCGCCAAGGCATGCCTGATCTTGACTACATTTTTGAATTGGGACCGCAGCTCAAATTGCGCCTTGCTGATCTCACCTTTGCACAACACGGAAAGGGTGAACTGTATGTAAACTTACAAACCCGCGCGGCCTTCTCCACAGATTTTTCGCAATTCACCTATCGCGGCTTGGTTTTTCAACCTGAGTTGGCCTACCGGCAAAAGGGCTGGTTGAGTGACAAAACAGCATTATCAGTGAGTCTCTCACCTACTTGGGCAACAGAACAATTACATGATTATTTTTATCAAGTGGACGATGAGTATGTTACGGCACAGCGCCAAACCTTTAATGCTAAAGGCGGGTATTTAGGCACCGACTTATCTGTGTTTGTATCATTTAATGCCAGCCAAGATGTGCGTATATTTTTAGGGGGTAACATGGCGCTGCATAGTGGCGCGGCCAATCGTCAAAGCCCCTTGTTCAAACAACACACGCAGTACTCTTTTGGCTTTGGCTTAGTCTGGCGGCTGTATCAAAGTGAAGCGAGAGTGGCGGGTCGTTAATCCTGTTGAGCTTCGAATAGTGCGGAGCAAATTCGCATTTGTAACTAAAAAGCGCAGGATACAGTGTTAGCCCTGTGCTTCTTTGTCATATTAGGCCAAATAAGCCTTGTGGTTAATGTCCAGTTTATATACAATCCGCGCCGCTTAAAACAGTCACCTAAACTTAGTTCCTTGTCTCTATACAGTTTGACTGTGCTGTCGAGACTACAACCGTGAGGAGCAATATGATGCGTCATTACGAAATCGTATTCATGGTTCACCCTGACCAGAGTGAACAAGTTCCAAGTATGATTGAGCGTTATACTGGAATTCTGACCCAAGATGGCGGTGTTATTCACCGTAAAGAAGACTGGGGTCGTCGTCAATTGGCTTACCCAATCGACAAATTGCACAAAGCCCACTATGTCTTGATCAATGCTGAAGCCACCGCAGAAGCAATCGAAGAATTAGAAACTGCTTTCCGTTTTAACGATGTAATCTTGCGTAACTTAGTGATGCGCACCAAGGGTGTTGTGACTGAACAATCTCCTATGGCTAAAGAAGAACGTCGCGAAAAACGTGAAGAACGTTCTTACGACAAACCTGCATATTCAGAAGCTAACGCTTCCGAAGATCAAGAATAAGGAGAAACAGAATGGCTCGTTTTTTCAGACGTCGTAAATTTTGCCGTTTTTCAGCTGAAGGTGTTGTTGAGATTGATTACAAAGACATCGCTATGTTGAAAAATTATATCACTGAAAGTGGTAAAATTGTCCCTAGCCGTATTACTGGAACTAGCGCTAAGTATCAGCGTCAGTTGTCAACTGCTATTAAGCGTGCGCGCTTCCTAGCTTTGCTTCCATATACTGATTCTCACAAGTAATCGCTGAGGTAGCAAAGATGGAAATCATACTACTCGATAAAGTTGCCAACCTGGGCGGCTTAGGTGACAAAGTCACTGTAAAATCAGGTTATGCACGTAACTTCTTATTCCCTAAAGGAAAAGCGGTTCCTGCAACCAAAGTAAACGTTGAGAAATTTGAACAACGTCGTGCTGAACTTGAAGCGAAAATTGCTGAGCAATTAACTGCTGCACAAGCACGTGCTGAGCAACTAACTGAACTTGCTTCTGTGACCATTGCAGCGCCTGCTGGTGGCGAAGGTAAATTGTTTGGTTCTGTTGGTACTCGTGACATCGCTGATGCCATTACTGCAGCTGGTTTTGCCACCACTAAAGCTGAAGTGAAATTACCTAACGGTACATTACGCGAAACGGGTGAATACACGGTTGATTTGCAATTGCACTCAGACGTAACAGCAAGCATCAAAATTGTGGTTATCCAAGAAGCCTAAGGGTTTACTTGCATCAACTGCGCAAAACACCGCCTTCTGGCGGTGTTTTTATATGGGGGAAAAATTTCTTCCTGTCAATAAATTGTCATATTATTGTCATAAAATCATGGCCAGCCTGCAGCTTTCGGTTTTGAGATACAATTCGGATGAGTTACTCCAATATTAAGCAGAAATATTATTACCTGCCGTTAATTGTTTTTCTCGTTCTACTCACGCTATTTTCATTTTTTCGCTACAAACTCAATCATCAAGAAGAACAGCGTCGCACAGCGTTGGCAAAGGCTGTGGCGCAACAGGTTGGCAATACTTTAGAAGTTTTTTCTGCTGATCGAATTCGCGCGTTAAATGATTTGGTCATTTCCTGGCCTGACCGTCACCCTAATCCAATAGATTGGTTTCACACTCATGCTGCTAGCATGAAAAATGTATTGCCTGGCATTGCTGATGTGTGGTGGATAGCCAAGGATTTTACAATAAAGTGGACAGTAGTAGCCCAACAACAAAGCTCTATCGTTGGCCACTCTATTGCAGAATTTGGCGTCAATACTGCCGAACTGACAACTACAGGGCATACCACTGCGTTGCGTCACGATGGCGAACTGTTGAGTTTTTATGTCTTCAGAGTTGATCCGAATAATGAAAATTTAGGTTATGTGCTTGCCAGTTTTGATATCCATACCACTTTGGTGGTGATGATGGGGGATTTGATTGGCCCGCAATTCAACTTTTCTCTATTCGACAACAAGGTAGTGCTGTTAAAACACGGGCAAATGAATACAAACAGTCCGGTATTAGCCCACCCGATTGTCTTTGCCGATCGCCAATGGCTGCTCAATATTCAAAGCCCAAGACAGTCATTTCCACTAGGGGATATTTTGTTTTGGACAGGCTTGATGATGTCATTTTTAGTTAGCCTGTTTTTATTCTGGCAGCTTAAGAGTGCCTACAAACTGAGCCGCAGTCAGCTTTATTATCAAGCGGCCAGTGAAGCGGCCCTCGACAGCATTTTAGTCTATCAAGCGCCAGTTAATGCCGCAAATGAGTTGGTAGATTTTGAATTGATTGACGCCAATACTGTGGCGATAACCATGTTAGATATTAAGCTACCCATCACAAAATCCATTAGCTTAAAACAACAACTCCAAAGTATTCGTGCTCAGCATGTTTTACCCGATATTATTCACGTTTGTGAGACTGGGAGGGCGTTTGAATTAACCCTCCAAACGGCGCGCTCGAATGAAGATCAGTGGTTGAAGTTACAGGTCGTTAAAGCTGGCAATGGTGTAGCGATGACAATTCGGGATATTACTCAAGAACAACGTTACCAGCAGAAATTGCAACAAAGTGAAGCAAAGTTCAGACGTTTAAGTGATGGCTTAAATGGCCATTTTGTTTATTCCATGGCGGCCAATGGACAGGTCACTTACATCAGCAGCAGTGTGAAACAAATACTTGGTTATGAAACTGAAGATTTTCAGCAAAACTATCAGAAGTATGTCGTTGAGCTACCAAAAGACATGACTAATATTCGTCGTCGACAATTGCAGGGGGAGCGTGCGAATCCTTACACTGTCTCGTATGTATCCGCCATGCAACAAGAGGTTTTTATTGAGTACACTGACTCACCTGTGTTTGATGAAAAGGGTACGTTAATAGCCATCGAAGGCATTGGGCGAGACGTGACTGAGGATTTGAAACTACGCGAGAAAATCTATTATCAAGCCAACCACGATCAGCTCACCGGTTTGTTAAATCGTTATGCTTTTGACCGCAAATTAAAACAACTTTTAAGTAAGATGGCTAATACCACTCAACAAGCCACCTTGTGTTATGTGGACATGGATCAGTTTAAATTGGTAAACGACACCTGTGGTCACCATGCAGGTGATCAACTACTGCACAACATTGCCAACATTTTAGGGCAAACCTTAGGCAAACATGATGTGTTGGCACGAATTGGTGGCGATGAATTTTGCATGATTTTAACGGAACTCGTCGGCAAACAAGCCGAGCTGACAGTGCAGGCAATACTCGATAATGTCGCGGCCTTTCGTTTTTTCTGGGAAGATAAAGTATTCCATGTGGGTGCCAGCATCGGGCTTGTGCACTTTGGCGCCGATTCATTTGATGCAGTTAGCTTAATCAAAGCCGCTGACAATGCCTGTTATAAAGCCAAAGATAACGGCAGAAACCAATTTTATGTTTATCAACAATGTGACTCTGAAGAGCAGTATAGAAGTCAAGAATTGCAAACCCTCGGTCAACTGCAACGTGCCCTTGATCAACACAACCTGCAGCTTTATTTTCAAACGATTAAACCGCTGAGTAACTCCAGTGATCAATACAACTATGAAATTCTACTTAGAATGTTTGATGAAACGGGGCAGATGGTCAGTCCTGCGATGTTTATACCCGTTGCTGAACGCCATGGTTTGATGACTCGCGTTGATAACTGGGTGTTTGATAAAACGATGGATTTGTTGGAAGGACATCCTGAGCATCTCGCCAAGCTCGATAAGTGCGCCATTAATCTATCTGGTGCCAGTTTAAATTCTCCATCTTTACTGAAAACCATCATACAACGCCTACGCCGAACTACTGTGCCTGTTGAAAAACTGTGTTTTGAAATCACGGAAACAGCAGCAGTGGGGAACCTGGTGAGTGCTGGGAGCATGATTGACGACATCAGAGCCTTGGGTTGCCAATTTTCATTAGATGATTTTGGCGCGGGAATGTCGTCTTTTACCTATTTGAAAAACATGAATGTCGATTATGTCAAAATTGATGGTTCGTTTGTGAAAAATATTTGTCAGGATAAACGTGACTTAGCCACGGTACGAGCCATTCACGAGATAGCCAAAAGTATGGGCAAAAAGACTATCGCAGAATTTGTTGGTGACGAAGCCACTGAGCAACTACTCAGAGAAATTGGTGTTGATTTTGCTCAAGGCTTTGGCATTGCCAAACCAATGCCGTTTTTGAGTATGCTCACACACCCAACATAAGATTAAGGTTTTGCCAGCAACTCTATATTTTGGTTGGCAAGGTCAGCCGATATGGCAACGTAACCATCAAGCTCTACGGTTTTTTGACCTTCTATAGACAAAACATAGGCCATGAATTCACGCACAAGAGGTGTCAGAGCTTTAGCTGGAGCCTTGTTTATATAAATATACAGATAGCGTGAAAGAGGATAGCCCCACTCTGCAGTGTTGAGTTCACTCGGTAGGGTTACCTTGCCATCTAGCAAAATTGGCAAGGTCCTTACTCCCGAGGTTTTATAACCTCTTCCGGAAAATCCAATAGCATAAGGATTGTAAGACACGGCTTGCACTATTGAGCCCGAGCCAGGTAAGTTTTGCATATCATGGTTAAACTCACTTTGGCATAAAACGGCATCTTTGAAAAAACTGTATGACCCCGAATCAGCATTACGTCCGTAAGTTTCAATGTGTTTGTAATACCATGAATCCGCTAAGCCGAGTGCTCCCCATGTTGTGATTTTTTCGTGATGGATACAGTCTCCAGTATTAGAAAAGATAGCAGCCAACTGATTGAGGGTGATAGCAGGTAAAGGATTATCGCGGTGCACAAATAAAGCAACAGCGTCCACTGCAACGGCTATCTCAGTTGGCAGATATCCCCATCGTTGAAAAAATGTATTACGCTCATCATCTGACATGCGCCGGCTCATTGGTGCGAGATCGGTTGTGGCCGTTAACAAAGCTGGAGGTGCAGTTGCAGAGCCTTCAGAATGCATTTCAAACTCAACGTTTGGGTACATAACTTTGAAATCATCTCCCCAAAACGACATTAAATTAGCGAGGGTATCGGAGCCTGTAGATATGATTTTGCCAGAAATGTTGAGTTGTTTTTGATAGTCGGCAAACACACCTTCTTCAGCATCTACCCTAACAGCGGTTACCATCAATAACCAAACAGAAGCCTTGAACATATTTGTGAATTGCGCTCGTCTGTTTTTCACAATAGCTATCAACCTATTTTACTTTTATTAACGCGGCTGATTTTAACAGTCTATCAACCAAGCTGAAATCCTCGTTACAGGTTTATTAGTGGAGGTGTTGCACTTTTTTAAACACAGGTTAACGAGTGTTCAAGCTAACATTTTTTATGACAGGCTAAAGAAAACATTAATCAACTAACGAAATACGATAGGATTAACCTAAGCCTTCAATACCTAGAAAACGTCGGACATGTTTGGATTTTATCGCACTTTTTTGGCGCTCGTAGTGGTCTTTCACCACCTATTGGATATCCCCGTCATTGGTAAATATGCAGTACATGGTTTTTTTATTTTAAGCGGTTATTTAATGACCCATATCATGCACCAATCGTACGGGTATCATCTGCAAGGTTATCGGGCTTTCGCATTCAATCGTTTTTTACGTTTGTTTCCAACTTACTGGTTTGTGCTGTTGGTGTCGCTACTTATTATAGGTTTAATTGGTGAAGATTTTAGTCGTCAATTTCATGCCGCGCTGACGATACCCGATTCATTCCGTGGCTGGCTCCAAAACCTAAGCATGATCTTTGCTGATTTATTTCCAGGCCAGCAAAAACCCCGCCTTTCACCTCCTACATGGGCGCTCACGGTTGAGTTGTTGTATTACCTGCTGATAGCGCTAGGTATATCTCGATTCAAAACACTTACTTGGCTATGGTTTTTGGGTGGCGTGATGTACATGGTGTTGACACATTGGCTGGCACATCCTTATGCCTATCGTTATGAAACACTTTTTGCTGGCAGTTTACCCTTCTCAATGGGGGCACTGGTTTACCATTACCGAGGGAAGTTGAGTGCAGTAGTTCAGGTTTACAATAGCCATCAGTTACTGGCGGTGGCGTCAGTATTACTTATTTTAAATACCGCCATTGGTGTCACACACACAGGAGCGGTGTTTGAGCTTAGTTACTACGCCAACTTTATTATCAATGCCATGATTATTGTGATGCTGCTCAATGTTAGTCCTTCAAGTAGCCTTAAAAAGTTAGACAAAAAAATAGGCGATTACAGCTATCCCATTTATCTTGCCCATTGGCAGCTGGCGGCCTTTTTCAGCTTTTATTTATACGGCGATAACTTACTTCTAAACCCGCTACAAAAATTTGGGGTACTGTTACCCACTCTGTTAGCGACCTTCAGTTTGGCCTATATTTCAATTCACGGGATTGACTATCCTGTAGAAAAATTGCGCTGGCGCATCAAACAACGACTTCAAACATAAAATATTTTTTAAGCTTTTAAACCAAAGCCAATGACGCGGCGACAAACCTATTAACCAACATCAAGAAGAAACACAATTGACGAACCAAGGAAACGTTGTCGCTGATGAACACCGTTTTGTTTCAAACACTGAAATGACGTTGATTCAGGCCGTACAAAACGGCGACAAACAGGCTTATCACCAGTTGTACCAACAATATGTGGGACAAGTATTTGGGCTTTGCTATCGCCTGACAGCCGATAAAATGTTGGCGGAAGATGCTACCCAAGAGGTGTTTATCCAACTGTGGCGAAAAATCGGTAATTACCAAGGTGATAGTAAGTTTTCTACCTGGTTACACACCGTTACCAGTAATATCACCATCTCGTATTTGCGCAAACAGCGTGGCTGGTGGCATCGCATGCTCAATCTGGAAGACAGTGTTGCGGTTGATGAGATAGCAGAGGGTTCAAGTGCTGAGGTGGATATAGAAACCTACGTGGCGAGATTGCCGGAACGTGCGCGCATTGTGTTTGTATTGCATGCCATAGAAGGCTATCGGCATGAAGAAATAGCTGAGATGACCAATATGGCTGTGGGTTCAAGCAAAGCCCAATTTCATCGCGCGAAGCAGTTAATACATGAGTGGATGGGACATGAATAAATCTGAATTTGAACAAAAATTGTCGGCGCAATTGGCATCTTTGCCTCGTGACAAACAGCCTGACAGAGACCTCTGGCCGGGTATCGAACGGGCCTTGGTAAACACGCCGCAGCCAGTTGAGAAAAGAAACGGCGGGCAAAAAGTGTATTTACTCGCGGCTTCTTTTGCGGCACTCGGCTTGATTGCTTGGCTAAGCCTGCCTTTTAAGCCATCTGGCTTAAATGAAGAAGATGTGGTCTCGCTATTAGCCAGTCAACATCAGGCGCAAAAACAAGCTTTACTGGTGCAATTTAAAGATCAGCCCGCCCTTACACAAAATTGGCAGGAGCAGGTAGATGAGTTGGATGAAGCAGCGTTGGCCATCAAAGCCGCCCTTAAAAATGATCCAAACAATATGGCTTTGCTGCGCTTACTGCAAAATGTATATCAGCAACAAATTAGCTTAATTGAGCGCGTTCATTCGCCAAAGTGGTCACAAATTTAACGCTTACGAGCAAACTTGGAGTAGTGAAAATGAATAAGTTAATAATGGGTTTAGCCTTAGTAAGTTTGACATGGCAGTGTTTAGCTGAGGAAAAAATAGATAGAACACTGGAGGCAAAAGCCAATGGCTACGTGCGTATCGAGCACGTCAACGGGCAGGCAAAAGTGTCGGTGTGGGATAAAAATGAGGTAAAGGTATCGGGTACCTTAGGGGATCGCACGGATAAGTTTATTTTTGAACGAGACGGGGATGAAGTTATCGTTAAGGTCAAAGTTAAGAGGAACAATAACTGGAACAATTGGTCGTCAGAACAAGGTGATGATCTGCAAATAATGGTGCCAGCCAACAGCAAAGTAAGTTATAGCGCGGTGAATGCTGACGTCGAATTAAACGACGTTCTGGGTGGTAGTGATGTAGCAACGGTCAACGGCAGTATTGATGTCAATAAACTTAATGGTCGCATTCGTTTAAGTTCAGTTAATGGCAATATATCCGCACGCAATTTGACCGGTGATCTGAGGGTTGAAACGGTGAATGGAAACATTAATTCGCGAAGTACCCATGGTAAAGAAGACAGTTATGAAACCGTCAATGGCAACATTTCGGTCTCAACAGAAAGCCAAGAATTAAGAGCTGAAACCGTCAACGGCAATATGGATCTTAACTTAAACGCCATCCACCAACTGAATGTAGAGTCGGTGAATGGCACGATTGAAGCAAAGATGGTTTTGCAAAAAAATGGCGAAGTCAACGCATCAACGGTGGGGGGCACCGTGGAATTATACTTTCAGCCAGACCTCTCAGCCCGTTTTGATATTCAAACCCATGCAGGTGGCTCAATCGTCAACAAACTGTCTGAACACAAGATGCAAAAAGATAAATATGGACCCAGTCGTTGGTTAGAGTTTTCGCTAAACGGTGGCAGCGCTAAGGTCAATGTTTCAACGGTGAGTGGTACGGTTCGCCTAGGCGCCAAATAACCTATAACAAACAGCGTAAGCAGACTCGAAACTGTTTACGCTGCCCGTTCTACCGCGATATGGGCCAAGCCAATCAAAGCTTGTTTGTAATCTGAATCAGGAATAATTTGCAGTGCCTTTATCGCTTGATCGGCGGCTAACAAGGCTTGTTTTTTGGTGTATTCCAAAGAGCCTGTATCCTGCATGGCTTGCATAATAGCGGCAAAGTTATCCATACCATTGCCTGTTTCAATAGCCGTTTTGATCAGCGTTTGTTGTGCTTCAGTGCCATGCCACATGGCGTACAACAAAGGTAGCGTGGGTTTGCCTTCGGCTAAATCGTCTCCCACGTTTTTACCCATCTCTTCACTATCTGCGGCGTAATCTAGAATGTCGTCAACCAACTGAAACGCCGTCCCTAAATATTTGCCGTAATCTTGCATCGCCATTTCTATAGTTTCTGGCTGGTCAGTCAACACCGCCGCCAATAACGTTGCTGCTTCAAACAATCGAGCAGTTTTACTGTAAATGACTTGCATGTATTGCGCTTCGCTGGTGTTAGGGTCGTTGCAATTCATCAATTGCAGCACCTCACCTTCAGCGATCACGTTGGTTGCATCGGATAAAATTTCCATGACCCGCATGCGTTTTAAACTCACCATCATTTGAAAAGAGCGTGTATACAAAAAATCACCGACTAATACGCTGGCTTGATTGCCAAACACCGCATTGGCCGTTTCGCGTCCTCTGCGCATGGTAGATTCGTCTACCACGTCATCGTGTAATAAGGTTGCTGTGTGAATAAATTCAATGATGGCTGCCAATGTATGGTGTTGATTATTTTGAATATTTACTGCTCTAGCGGCCAACACAGTGAGTAATGGACGCAAGCGTTTGCCACCACTGTTGACGATGTAAAATCCCAATTGATTGATCAGGGAGACATCGGAGTTAACTTGCTCTTGAATTAACTCATTCACTGCCAACATATCTGCATTGGCGAGATTACGTATTTGTTCTAATTCCATGCTCAATTTTAAAGGCTCACAAAAGCACTGGGTATGATGAAGTAAGGCTTGGATTCTACAGAATTTAAGGGGAGTATCCAGTGTCAACATGGCAATTTAATTGCCATTGCACCAGAGAGTGAAAAAATGCGGCAAATTTAACCAAATTAATTGCGATCTGGGCTTGCTTGAAAATAAGCCATCACGTACAATTCGCGCCCTGTTTTTGAATATAAGCGTTATGAAACGCAGAGCGGAGTTAAATATGTACGCGGTTTTCCAAAGTGGTGGTAAACAACACCGTGTGGCTGAAGGCCAAACCGTTCGCCTAGAAAAAATCGAAGTGGCTCCAGGTGAGTCAGTAGAATTCGGTGATATCTTGATGGTGAGCAATGGTGACGATGTTAAAATTGGTATGCCTTTTGTTTCTGGTGGCAAAGTGACAGCTGAAGTTGTGACTCATGGCCGTGGTGACAAAGTCACTATCGTCAAGTTCCGTCGTCGTAAACATTCACGTAAACAGATGGGGCATCGTCAGTGGTTCACGGAAGTGAAAATCACTGGTATTAGCGCTTAATTAGGAGTTCGCAGAGATGGCACACAAAAAAGCTGGTGGTAGTACAAACAACGGCCGTGACTCAGAAAGTAAACGTCTTGGTGTTAAGCGTTTCGGTGGCGAGTCAGTTTTAGCCGGTAACATCATTGTTCGTCAACGTGGTACTAAATTCCACGCTGGTACTAACATGGGTATTGGTAAAGACCACACTTTATTCGCTTTATCTGACGGTAAAGTACAATTTGAAGTGAAAGGCCCAAACAACCGTAAGTTTGTAAGCATAGTTGCTGAATAAGTAATTATTCTTAAGTGTTTTGAAAGGCCCCGCTTCTGCGGGGCTTTTTGTTGGAACCCGATAAATCAGGCTCACAGAATTGCAGTGAATCGGCAAACTAGCCAGATTCGGTTTATACTGGTTCAGTTAACGTAACCATTAAGTATTGAGTAAGTAATGAAATTTGTAGATGAAGCGAATATTCGCGTAGAGGCCGGTGATGGTGGTAATGGCGTAGTTGGCTTTCGCCGCGAAAAATACGTACCTGATGGCGGCCCCGACGGTGGTGATGGCGGGGATGGCGGTAGCGTCTATTTGTTAGCAGATGAAAACTTAAATACCTTAATTGATTACCGCTTTGAACGTTTTCACCGAGCAGAGCGTGGAAAAAATGGACAAAGCGCAAACTGTACTGGCCGCGGCGGTGCGGATTTAGAAATCCGTGTGCCTGTGGGGACACGTGCAACAGACAATGACACAGGTGAAGTGCTAGGTGACTTAACCAAAAACGGTCAACGCATGAAAGTAGCGCAAGGTGGCTATCATGGTTTAGGTAACGCAAGATTTAAGACCAGTACAAACCGTGCACCGCGCCAAAAAACTAATGGCACACCTGGAGAAATTCGTAACCTCAAATTAGAGCTAATGTTACTTGCTGATGTTGGTTTGTTAGGTATGCCTAATGCGGGTAAATCAACCTTCATTCGCAGTGTATCAGCAGCCAAACCTAAGGTCGCTAACTATCCCTTTACCACCCTTGTACCTAATTTAGGGGTAGTACGACTTGACGCTATGCGCAGTTTTGTCATTGCAGATATTCCTGGTTTGATCGAAGGTGCTGCTGAAGGGGCAGGACTGGGTATTCAGTTCTTAAAACACTTAGAGCGTTGCCGTGTATTACTACACATGGTTGACTTATTGCCAGCTGATGGTTCAGATCCGGTGCACAATGCTAAAGCGATCGTGGCTGAGTTAGAAAAATATAATCCTAGATTGGCTCGCAAGCCACGTTGGTTGATTTTTAACAAGGTTGATTTGCTGTTAGAAGATGAGGTTGAGGACCTGATTGCCCATATTCTGAAAGAACTTGATTGGCAAGATGAATACTACCAAATTTCTGGGATCCAAAAATTAGGCACCTTAGATTTGTGTCGCAAAGTCATGGACTACATCGATACCCTGCCAGCGGAAGTAGAAGCACCGTTGTTAACCGAAGAAACCGGATTCAAATGGGGTAGCTACCACGATGAAGCACAGACTGATATCGATGATAGTGATTACGACGACGATGACTATGATGATGAAGACGATGATGACTATGGTGTAGAGGTAATTTACACCCGCGAATAAAACCTCCTGCGGATACCCAAAAAGTGCCAAACTGTGTACTATTGGGTATCCTAATTACAATGTAAATCGTTCTTTCTTATGATTATTTCCATGATTGCCGCCATGGCTCACCAGCGAGTTATTGGAGCAAATAATGCCATGCCTTGGCACTTACCTGCCGACTTAAAACACTTCAAAAAGCTGACCTTGGGCAAGCCGATCATTATGGGCAGACGTACCTACGCTTCTATTGGTAAAGCCTTACCCGGACGTTTGAACATTGTGTTAAGTTCTGATCCAGACTTTGTTTTAGAGGATGCCCGAGTAGTCAATAGTTGTGAGGCCGGATTAGCTCTCGCTCAAGCGCACCTCGCCACTAGCCCCGAAGCGACAAATGAAGTGATGATAATTGGTGGTGGAACTCTGTATCAGCATTTTTTACCACTATGCCAGCGTTTGTATCTGACCTTGATTGACCTTAACGTCGAGGGCGACACTTATTTCCCAGACTATCTTGCTCATGCCAGTTGGGTAGAACGTGCAGCAGAAACAATGAGTGCTGATCCGCAAAATCCCTATGATTATCAATTTATCATTCTTGAGAAGCGGGCATAGGTGGTTGACGCAGTAAGGTAAACGTATAGACGTAGCCATAGATGGCCGTTAGCAAAATACTGGGTGCTACGGTCAGCCATAAATTGGGTGTATGGTTGATTACGTTGACAGCGATGGCTATGCTGGCTTGAAAACCAATGGGAATTAACGGTGCCAGCAATGCGCCGGGAACAGCACTCCCAGCAAAATACTTAGCGTAACGGTTAAGTGCACCATTAAAACTACGAAATACCGCAATATTCTGCTTCGACTTTGAATGTACTGAGCATATTAATGGCACGATAAACATCAAACATAGGTTGCTGCCTTTAAAACGATGTACAGCCTTTTCTAAAATAAACGTAAACAACACGGTAATTGTACCGCTCAACATGCCTTGTACAAAGGCGGAGCGTAAGACCAAAGCGTGGTCGTCTGATACCATGTTGTTGGCCCAATATGACCAACAAAAATAGAAGACGAAAGACATACTGGCGGACAAGATTAAACGAATTCTGGCGGTCATTGGATGCTCACTGATCTATTCATACCCATTCATAGTAACGCTTAGTTATAGAATTAACACTTGTAATCCCTAGGCATGACGCACGTCCTTTCCCCATATGCGTCTAGTAGTCGCTAGCAAAGCAAGCTAAACTGGCTTTAAGTCATACAACACTAAGGAGAAAAACATGGCAACAGTTACATTAAAAGGTAATGCCTTTGAAACCGTGGGTGAATTACCCAAAGTGGGCAGCAAGGCGCCCGATTTTAAATTGGTCAAAGTTGATCTGTCAGAAGTGAGTCTGGCTGACTATGCTGGCTCGCGAGTGATCCTCAATATCTTTCCGTCGGTGGATACTGCAGTGTGCGCTACCTCAATCCGTACTTTCAATAAACAAGCAAGTGAGTTACCGAATACTAAGATCCTGTGTGTTTCAGCAGACTTACCTTTCGCTGCAGCTCGATTTTGCGGAGCAGAAGGCATCACGAACGTTGCCACTGGCTCAAGTTTCAGAAGTGATTTTGGCCAAGTTTATGGCGTAAGCTTTAAAAATGGCCCTCTGGCAGGTTTGTTGTCACGCAGTGTTGTGGTCATTGATGAAAAAGGCGTGGTCAGTTACGTTGAACAAGTGGCTGAAACTACCGAAGAGCCAAATTATGCGGCGGCTACTGCAGCGTTGTAATAGAAATCCCAGAAACAAAAAAGCCTCACGTTGAGGCTTTTTTTCCGTTGCACATTCAGCTAAAAACAGCGCAACTAATTCAAGGTATTGAACAAGGATTCTAAATCTAAGCCTTTGTGTCCTAACATGTCGCGTAATCGACGCAAGGCTTCTACTTGAATTTGTCTTACGCGTTCTCGGGTGAGGCCGATTTCTACCCCAACGTCTTCGAGGGTTGAGGGTTCGTAACCTAAAAGACCAAAACGTCTTGCTAATACTTCACGTTGCTTAGGATTTAAGTCTTCCAACCAATGGACAATATTGATCCGGATATCGGTGTCTTGTAGCTCATCTTCAGGGCCATGGCCTCGATCATCAGCAATAACGTCTAATAAAATTTTATCGTTTTCACTGCCAATAGGCGTATCCACTGAGGTGATGCGCTCATTCAAACGCAGCATTTTAGTGACATCGCAGACAGGTTTGTCTAAAGCTTCGGCGATTTCTTCTGCACTGGGTTCATGGTCGAGTTTCTGCGCCAGTTCACGCGCAGCACGTAAGTACACGTTTAACTCTTTGACTACATGTATGGGCAAGCGAATGGTGCGGGTTTGATTCATGATCGCCCGTTCGATGGTTTGGCGGATCCACCATGTTGCATAAGTGGAAAAACGGAAGCCGCGTTCTGGATCAAACTTCTCTACAGCACGAATTAAACCTAAATTGCCTTCTTCAATCAAGTCCAGCAGGGCTAATCCACGGTTGTTGTAACGCCTCGCAATTTTTACAACCAAGCGTAAATTGCTGACGATCATGCGTTTACGTGAGGCTTCACAGCCTTTTAGGGCTTTACGCGAGAAGAATACTTCTTCTTCAGCGCTGAGTAGGGGGGAAAAACCGATTTCACCTAGATAGAGTTGGGTCGCATCGAGATTTTTGGCGACATCATCCTGGTTAAGTAAAATTTCATCTATTAAATCGTCATCGTCTTTTTCTGATGTACTCAGTTCCAATTCAACGGCGGCTTCAATATCATCAAAAGCATCAACTTCGCTTATTTCAACTTTTTCTTGACCCATAGTGGTCACTCCTTACATACAGGTATTGTTTATGTAATGTCTCCTCAAAAATTCTTATAATTTATTGTTATTATCGCTTGGGTAAAAACCGCAAAGGGTCAACTGACTTCCCTTTGTATCTGACTTCAAAATGAAGTTTTACACTATCGGTACCACTTTTACCCATGGTGGCAATTTTTTGTCCTGATGTTACCCATTCTTGCTCTTTCACCACTATCTGCTCATTGTGAGCATAAGCAGTGAGGTAGGCATCTGAATGTTTAATAATCACCAAATTGCCAAAACCACGTAGCGCGTTGCCTGTATAAACCACCTTACCATCAGCTGCCGCTACAATAGGCGAACCCAATTTACCCTTAAAATCTAACCCTTTGTTACCTTCTTCAGCATTAGAAAATCCGCGAGCAACCACCGCTAGACTCGGCCACTGCCATGCACTAACTCGATCAGGAAATTCATTGGTAGATTGAGCTTGTTGCTCATTAACATTTTTTTCACTTTTACCATACGCCTGCTTGACGGGAGGGTCAACTACTTGATTTGCATTTATTTTAGTGGTGTTTTTGGGCTTTACTTTGGCGTGATTTTGCGAGGTCTTTTGCTCAGCTTTGAGCTTCAGAACTTGACCTGGGAATATCTGGTAGGGGGCCTTGAGTTTATTGAGTGTTGCTATATCACGGTAGTCATTACCGCTATACCAAGCGATGGCAAATAGTGTGTCGCCTTTTTGTACCTTATACGTTGCACCAGTAAATGCTTGCTGGGTGAAATCCAGATAACTGCGTCCTTGATAAACTTCAGAAACAGGCGCTGGCTGTTTTCTGTCGGCACATGCACTTAAACACAATATAAAACACCCAAGCAAAACATGACCGATGTGTAATCGACCCTCACCTGCTGAAGGCAAAAAGAGTGAGGAGATCCCTTGCATCATAGTGCTTTACTGGGTGTGCCTAATTTTTCAAGCAGCCAAACCATACCAACACCTAGCAGGGCAAGTGTCAGTGCTAAACCCAAGTAGGCGGGTTGCTGCATGGCCTGTTCAAAAGTGTTCGGCAGCACGTTCTGTTGCACCACTGGTACGACGTTGCCATGTCGATCCAGCATGGTTTCTAAGGTGAGTTTCCACGGCCAAACTTTATTTAACGAGCCCAGCATAAAACCGCCAAGCAGAGCAAGGGTCAAGGTTTTGTGGTGTTTGAACATCCAACTCAATACATGAGAAAAACTCAACAAACCGGTCACGCAGCCAAGTGCAAAATAACTTAAGGTAAGAAATTGAAATTCTTTGAGCGCATTCATCATCGGCCCATACATGCCCAATAGCAGCAAAATAAAACTGCCAGAAATACCCGGTAGGATCATGGCACAGATAGCTAACATGCCAGAGGCAAATACAATCAGAGGCGTTGATTCGATATTGGTTGGGGTAATGGTGGTCACCAGATAAGCTGTTATGGTACCGATAACAAAGGCGGCGATTACCCCTAGGGACCACTTTTCGATGTGCCTGACTACCGACCAAACACCCGCCACGATCAGTCCAAAAAAGAAAGCCCACAATAATTCTGGGTAAGTGTGCAGCAGGTACACCACCAAACGCGACACACTGGCAAGACTGATGAGCACTCCAGCAAAAAGCGCAACTAAAAATGTACCATTAATGTGGCTCCACGTGGCCTTGATACCTTGTTTTACCAGCACCTGAATAGCACTCGGCCCACATTGTTTTAATGAAGTAATCAACTCTTCGTAAATGCCGGTCATGAAGGCGATTGTGCCACCCGATACACCGGGAACGGCATCTGCAGCACCCATCAAAGCCCCTCGTGCGCTGACCCCCAAATATTCACTCACTGTTCTGTTGTTACTCATGGGTTTCTCTGTGCTGGTTAGATTAAATAATATTACCCGGTACTAAGGGCACAAAACGTACCGCTTCAATGGTATCGGTGACAAATTCATCGCCATGGCGCGTAATACACTGTAGCTGCTGACTTTCTTGTCCAACCGGGATAATCAAACGACCACCGTCATTGAGTTGGGCGTAGAGGTCTTCGGGTATACGACTGGCCGCTGCCGTTACAATAATCGCATCAAATGGCCCTTTACTCGGCCAGCCCAACCAGCCATCACCGTGTTTCATCGCCACATTGTGCAAATTCAGCTGGTTCATGCGGCGTTTTGCTTGAAATTGCAGGGTTTTAATCCGTTCAACGGAATACACTTTATTAAACAATTGCGCCAAGACAGCGGTTTGGTAGCCTGAACCCGTGCCAATTTCTAATACAGATTGAGGATTATTGGTGGACTGCAAGAGTAACTCCGTCATGCGTGCCACGATATATGGTTGCGAGATGGTTTGGCCTTGGCCAATGGGTAAGGCTGTGTTTTGATACGCCTTATGCCGCAAGGCATCGGGAATGAAAAGCTCGCGCGGAGTATTAGCTATCGCGGCCAATACTTTTGCATGACGGATACCCTCTTGGGCAAGGAGTTGGGCTAAGCTGTCGCCCTTACGAAATGTGGCTCTCATGTAATGGTGTGTCCAGGCTATGTTTAACTTTTATTATTATTGTTAGCTTGCCAGTGTTTTACCCACTGCTGCATATCATCAAGGCTCTTGTATGCGGTCATGTCTACCGATAAGGGCGTAATTGAGCAATAACCCTGTGCTACAGCATAAAAATCTGTGCCGGGGCCGGCATCTTGCTCTTGTCCAACCGGGCCATACCAATAAACATCACGGCCATGTGGGTCGGTGGTTTTCACCATTGTTTCGGCGCGGTGGCGTCGCCCCTGCCGAGTGACCTGCAGCCCTGCGATATCCGCGTAGCTTAAATCAGGTACATTAATATTCAAAATTTGATCGGCAGGTAAAGGATGCTTCGCAAGCATGTGGATGACATCCACCACTATTTTTGCTGCCGTAGCAAAATGTTGTGGCGCTCGGCCAACCATGGACACTGCAATGGCTGGTAGACCCATGTAACGTCCTTCAGTGGCGGCGGCCACCGTGCCAGAGTAGATGACATCGTCGCCAAGATTGGCGCCATGGTTAATACCAGACACCACCAACTGAGGGTCACTTGGTAAAAAGTGATTGATCCCCAGGTGCACGCAGTCAGAGGGGGTGCCGTTTACCGCGTAAAAACCATTGCTCATTTGTTGGATACGCAGGGGCGAATGCAAAGACAGCGCGTTACTCGCGCCACTGCAGTTACGATCTGGAGCGATTACCGTAAGCTGGAAATGTTGACTCAATTCAGCGTGCAAGGCAGCCAAACCTTCTGCGTATACACCATCATCATTACTTAACAGTATGTGCATCAACTACTCCACTTCATAGTTTGGCTGAATGTCTACAATCTCACGTAGTACCGAGGTAGCAAAAGCTCCTGCTGGCAAGATGAACTGGAGATTTAGCGTAGAGTCAGAAGCCTTCCAGCGCATCTGTTGTGGTTGCAGATTTATGGCACGTCGCTCTTGTTTAAGGCCAAGTTCTGCCAAGCACTCACTCACCTTGTGATGTTGTGTGGCGAGCTTATGTTCGAATGCTAAAGCTTGGCCACTGGATGCCAAGTCACCCTTACCCCACAGCGGCGCAGACAGCTGAATGTCACCCGTTTGCAAACGTTGGTTAATCTGCTCGTCAAGCTGCTCTGCACAGAAAAAACTCGCACTGCCGTGTAATATCATTACATCACCGGGCATAGCTTGGTTATACAAACCATCGGCTATGCGTTGACTGAGGTATTCGTTAAATAACCAAGAACGCATGGCTGAAATCGCCATTGAACGTTTATTGCGATTACGGATGACCTCACCGTCGAGCATTTTTTCTGCCAAGACTAAGTTGCCACCACGAGGATCATAACGACTATCACCAAAACGTTGGCTGCCGTAATAGTTGGGTACACCTTGTTGTGCAACACATTGTAAGCGACTTTCTAGTTCGTCAATGCTGCTTAGTTCGCGCACAGTGATGTCAAAAACATTGCCTTTTAATACGCCAGTGCGTAATTTTTTATCATGACGCACCGCCTTTAATACTTCGGCCCCAGCTAGATCTAGATTCTGCCAGTCAAATTCTGCTTTACCGGGTTTATGCACACTGAGCCACTGTTCGGTCACGGCGTATTTATCTTTACGCCCCGCATACGTTACGCTGCTGGCTGGAACGCGAGCGAATTTGGCAATTTGCTCCGCTAAATAGGCGGTATTCAAGCCCTCTTTACGCACCCATAAATAAATGTGCTCACCCTGACCACTTGGTTCATAACCAAGGATCTCAGTGACTTTGAAATCGCTTAAGTGCTGTTTCAATCTGCCTGTGGCAGCAGGTTGGGGATGCAAATAGGCCCAATGCGAAGTTTGCATTAATCCGCCTCGCCTTGGGATTGCAACAAAACAACCGCATAAGCAGCTATTCCTTCTTTACGGCCGGCAAAACCCAAGGTTTCAGTGGTCGTGGCTTTCACATTCACTTGGCTTACAGCTACCCCAAGTTCATCGGCAATATTTTTCACCATGGCTGCAATGTGCGGTGCCATTTTAGGGGCTTGTGCAACAATGGTGATATCTAAATTTCCTAGCACAAAACCCATAGCCACGGCTTGCTGATAAACCGAACGCAACAATAAGCGACTGTCAATGCCGGCGAAACTTGCATCTGTATCGGGAAAATGGCGGCCAATATCGCCCTTACCTAAGGCACCAAGGATGGCATCACACAGAGCATGTAAAGCAACATCACCATCGGAGTGGGCAAGTAAGCCTTGGGGGTAGTTGATACGTTCACCACAAATAGTGATAGGGCCTTCACCACCAAACTTGTGAACATCATAACCATGACCAATACGCATTTTCATAAGGCTGTCTTTCCTGTTGCCAAGGCTTGCTGTAAATAAAATTCAGCAAGTAATAAATCTTCTGGTTGAGTCACTTTGATATTCGACGCACTGCCAAGTACTAATTTTACTGTGCCCCCGGCATATTCAATGGCGGATGCTTCGTCAGTGACGGCAACTTGTTTAGCCTTGGCTTTGATCATTGCCGCTTTAAGTTCAGCAAGGGGAAAAAATTGAGGCGTCAAAGCGTGCCATAAGTTTTCTCTGGATTCGGTTTTTAAAACACGTTGATCCGCATGTGCACGTTTCATGGTATCGCGCACCGGGGCGGCTAAAATACCGCCAACGTGCCCCGTTTGTGCCAGACTCAGCAGATTGTTTAAGTCATCTAGCGCCAAACACGGACGCGCAGCATCATGCACAAGCACCCATTGCTGGCCGGGTTCAACCCGTTGCAAGCCTGCCATCACAGAATCACTGCGCTCTGCTCCCCCAACCACGGTAGTGAGCCAAGGCTGCTGGGCGATGCTTAAACTGGCAAACGTCTCATCTTCTGGGTGCAACACCACAATGACTTGGCCAATCTGCTTATGCCGTTTCAAGGCCATGATGCTATGTTCAATTAAGGTCAGACCGGCTAACGATAAATACTGCTTAGGGCAAGAGGCAGCCATACGCTTGCCAATCCCAGCTGCCGGTACAACGGCGGTATAAGTGGAATTAAAAGGCATGAGTCATTAATTTTCAGTGGGTAGAATGCGATAAAAGGTTTCGCCTTCTTTGATTAAACCTAATTCGTTTCGGGCCCTTTCTTCGGCCGCATCTAAACCAATTTTTAAGTCATCAATATCAGCTTTGAGTAAACTGTTGCGTTGCTCTAGGTTAGCGTTTTGAATAGTTTGTTCTTCCACTTCCTTTTGCATCGTCAGGTAGTCTGGCACACTGTTTTTGCCGAACCATAAACGATATTGCAACGAGGCTAACAAACACAGTAATACTATGTTTAACCATCTCACTTGTTTGTCCTCCTCGTCGGCTACTTTGCGGCTATTATGCCGAGCTTTTTAGCATTGCTCCAGTGAAACGCGGCCTCTAGTTGATTGAAAGCACAATTTACCTTGATGTTGAGGCGCAATTGCCAATTTTATGCTGGGATTAACCGGATAAAACCCCACTGTTGCATCCTGGTGCCGGTATAATTTGCGGTGAGTTTATTGTCGGTCTAAGCTACTCGCAAGTTGGCATTGTTTGCTGCGGTAAAACGTGGTTGTATACGGGGTATCATTGTATTTCCCTCCATTTTCATGCACTTATCACCAAATAAGTTGTCGCCCTCGTGTGACATCGGCCAGGATTCGATAAAATGAAAGTCGTGTTCAGCCTACTCTTGCTGATCTTGTATCTGAGTGCGGCTTTTTCATGGGCACAAAATACAGACAATCTATCTTCGGTTGAAGCTCTCATAACGCTGAGCGACGAAGAACAACGTTGGGTTGCGGAAAACCCCGTGTTGATGGTGGCAGGCACGCGTGATTGGCCACCCTACGAGTATGAATCAGAACAAGGTGAGTATCGCGGCATTGCCGCTGAAATTTTGGCTAGGGTGTGCGAAAAAGTGGGGCTTAAACCTCGCGTCAGCTTGGACAGATGGGAAAACTTGTTACCTAAATTGCAGCGTGGTGAGCTCCAAATTGCCCCCGCCATGACACCCTCTACTCAGCGCCAACAAGACTTTGTTTTTAGCTCAGCGTATTTAAGCAGCCACATTGGTATTTTTGTCGCGGCAAACGATAAGCGTGAGCTCAACATGACTAATCTTGATGGACTTAGGCTGGTGTTAACCCGCGGCCACTACCTTGCCACAGAATTACCCAAACGCTTCAAAAATATCAAGTATGTCGAAGTGAACGAGCCACTAGACGGCTTATCAGCAATATCCTTAGGGCGTGCAGATGCGTTTATTGGCAATCAGGGCGTGGTTGAATACCTGAGTAACCGCTACTTTCCTGGTGATATTCGACTGGCTGGCTTTTATGAGCGGGCACCGGTAGAACTCGCTTTTGGGCTCAGCAAAAAAGCCGACAATACAATCTTGTTAGGCCTATTACAGAAAGGTTTAGACAGCCTCTCTCCTCGGACTATCGATGATATAAAAAACCGCTATTTGCAAGACGGTGGAGAAGCCTACGCTGGGGATATCACCTTAACGGCCAAAGAACGTGATTGGCTAAATGAACACCCAGAAATTCGTTTGGGCATCGACCCTGCTTGGTTGCCTTTCGAGGCCGTCAACCAACAAAATCAGTATATTGGCATCACATCTGAATTTGTTGGCTGGCTAAACCGACGCTTACAGGTCAACATGCTACCTCGCACAGGTTTAACGTGGGTGGAGACCCTACAAGCCTATGAGTCTGGTGAAATTGACGTATTACCCGGCATTACACCAACCGAGACACGACGCAACAAATTTCTCTTTTCACAGCCCTACTTAAGCATTCCCATGGTGTTGGTAAGTCGTGAAGAAGAGGAGCTCGTCGCTGGTCTTCAAGACCTCCAGGGAAAAACCGTGGCCGTGGTCGCCAATTACGCGTCGATGGAGTATCTGCAGCGCGATTTCCCGTTAATCACCTTGCAAACTTATGGCACCTTAGAAGAAGCCCTTAAAGCAGTGAGCGCGGGGCAGGCAGATGCTGTGTTTGATACCTTGGCAGCGGCCACCTACAACATTCGTTCGTTTGGCATCAACAATTTGAAGGTAGCCAGCTCTACATCCTATCAATTCAACTTGGCATTTGGAGTCAGAAAGGATTGGCCAGAGTTACTGAGCATCATCAATAAAGCCTTGCTCAAACTGCCCCAATCGACACGTCAATCATTTTATGACCGTTGGGTCAATGTGCGCACCGAGCAGACCACAGACTGGACCACAGTGTGGCGCTATGTCTTGGTTTTTTTAGTGCCCTCCTTGCTCATTTTGATATTGATTGCCCGTAATAATCGCAAACTCAGTGCAGAGGTGATTGAACGAAAACGCATTGAAGATGTGTTGTTGTCCATCAAATGGGAATTGCAGCATATCTTTGACAGTGCTCAGGTTGGCATTGTGCTGCAACGCCAACATCATGTGTTTGAACGTTGTAATGAAAATTTTGCCACTATGTTGGGTTACCGCTCTCCCAAGGAGTTAATTGGGCAATCCATGGTGCGAGTGTTTCGCTCAGAGGAAGATTTTCAGCAATTTGTTACTCAGGTTAAAGCCGATCTATTAACCGGCAAACGGATCTTGCTTGATCATCAATTGATGACAACAACGGGTGACAGTTTATGGTGTTCAATTTCTGCCAAGGCAATGGATAAGTCTATTCCCCCAGATCTCGAAAAAGGTGTGCTGTGGGTTATCGATGACATCAGTGAGCGCAAGCTTGCCGAGCAACTTAAACAGGATCAAATCCTGTTCATGTCTGCACTCATCGATACCATTCCTAATCCCATATTTATCAAAGATCCAAACGGCAGATTTACCGGCTGCAACAAGGCGTATGAAGCAGCCTTTGGTGTGTCAGGGCAAGAGCTCATCGGTAAAACTGTGCTCGATTTAGCCTATTTGTCTGTAGCAGACAAAATACGCTATCACGAAGAAGACATGGAACTACTGCGCAGTGGTGGCGCTAAGCACCATGAATTTCCCCTTACCTTTGCGGATGGTCGCCCTCACCATGTGTTGTACTGGGTGACAGCGTTTAAACTATCGAGTGGTCAGCCGGGCGGTTTGCTTGGTGTGCTTGTGGATATCACTGAACTCAAAGAAGCCCGGGCTCGAGCTGAACAAGCCACTCAAGCAAAATCAGATTTTTTGGCGAATATGAGTCACGAAATTCGTACCCCAATGAATGCCATCTTAGGCATGACGCATCTCGCTTTGTGCACCGAGTTAAGCGTCAAACAACAAGACTACCTGCAAAAAATCGATGATTCTGCAAAAGCCCTGTTACATATCATCAACGACATTCTCGATTTCTCAAAAATTGAAGCGGGCCAAATGGCCATCGAAAGTGTGCCATTTCGCATTGAGACCGTGTTGGAAAATATGGCCAATATCATCCAGCTCAGTGTTGACAAGAAAGGCTTGGAACTGCTGTTCCACATCAATCGTGATGTGCCCTTGACTGCAATAGGCGACCCCTTAAGGCTTGGGCAAATTCTGCTTAATCTGGTGAGCAACGCTGTGAAATTCACCGAACATGGCGAGGTGATCGTTAAGGTTGAGTTTATGCGTCACGTCGACCAGCAAGCCGAATTAAAATTTGCCGTCATCGACACCGGTATAGGCTTGTCTGAAGAACAACAGTCACGCCTGTTTCAATCTTTTTCTCAAGCCGATGCCTCCACCACACGCCGTTATGGTGGCACTGGATTGGGGCTGGCTATTTGTAAAAAACTGGCCAATTTAATGGGCGGAGAAATTGGCGTAAATAGTCAATTAGGTCAAGGCTCTCAGTTTTGGTTTACCATTAAACTGGCCTTACCCAAACAAACCGCAGAGATCAAAAAATTCGCCGATGACTTCGCCAACATGCCAGTCCTGGTGGTGGATGATAACGCAGCCTGTCGAGCAATTTTATGTGAAAGTCTGCGTCATTTTGGTTGCAAGCCCACGGCAGTCAATAGCGGAGAAGCCGCCATTGAACTGTTGCAAACCAGTCAGCATACACACTTTGAGTTGGTATTAATGGATTGGCAAATGCCCGGTTTAGATGGCATCAGTACCAGCCAAAAAATTAACCAACAAGCCAGACAAAAAGTAATACCAAAAATCATCATGGTCAGCGCTCATCGCCGCGAAGAACTGACGGAGCAAGCCAAGCAAGTGGGTATTAATGCATTTTTGTCCAAGCCGGTAAATCCTTCATTATTGTTTGACACCATGATGGCCGCTTTTCATGGTGGTGATGACGCACAAACATCCGAAAAACGTGCCATATCACCAACACTTCGCCCGCAACAACTGCAGGGATATAGTGTATTGCTGGTGGAAGATAACGTGATCAACCAACAAGTGGCTGCTGAGTTACTTGCTCAGGTTGGATTGCAAGTGATCATCGCTAACCATGGCGCAGAAGCCTTAGAAAAACTGCGGACAGAATCTGTTGATACAGTGTTGATGGATATTCAAATGCCAGTCATGGATGGCTTCGAGGCAACCAAAAAAATTCGCACCGAGTCCCAGTGGGCAGATTTACCGATTATTGCCATGACAGCAAATGTCATGCCCCAAGACAAACAACGCTGTATTGAGGTGGGCATGAATGCCCATGTCAACAAACCCATCGATCCCGATCAGTTGTTTGCACAGTTGGCGGCAGCTTTAGGTCTCGACAAATTCACCACTGTGTCACAAGAGACCGAGGCACACCCCTCGGCATTACCCGATATTGCTGGCATTGACCTCAATCAAGGTTTGCGTCGTGTTGCTGGAAACAGCCAAACCTACATGGCTATACTTGAAAAAATACTGATGGCTGAAGAGAAGGCAGAAGAGGCCTTGCTTTTGCCTTATCGTGCAAACGAATCCGAAACCTTGCGTTTTAACGTACATAAACTCAAAGGTGGCATGGGTAATATTGGTGCCGTGACACTCTGCTCCTTGCTTGACGATATTGAAACCATACTCAGTGCCTCAGAACCTGATCAAACATGGCCAGAGGAAAATCAGATTTTAACTGCCGTAGATGAGATTACGCGGGTCAAACACGGTATTCAGCAAGCACTGACGTGGTTCGCTGAGCATCTGCCCAGCACAGTTAGTGAGGTGAATGTGCTGGCAAATTACAGCGATATTCTCGCTAGGCTAACCCAGCAGATTGATGATTATGACGTAGAAGCGCGCGATACCTGCGCGCAATTGATGCAAAACAAGGGTCTTGTCCAGCACGCCTCATTGCTTAAGACTATGTTTAATGCCTTAGACGACTACGACTACGAAAAAGCCAATGAACTAGTGCAGCGTCTGATCGAGGCTGTGGGAGCTTAGGGAGTGAATACATTGAGTGCACGTAAAGTTGTATTAGCGGTGGATGATACACCAGCAAATATTGACGTAGTGAAAGAAGTATTGGCGGGTGATTATCAAGTGCAAGCGGCAATAAATGGTCCGCTTGCCTTAAAAATTATCGCTAAACACAAACCAGACTTGATTTTGTTGGATGTAATGATGCCGGGCATGGACGGCTTTGAAGTCTGTAGCCTACTCAAACAAGATCCACTTACCCGTGATATCCCCATCATTTTTTTAACTGCCAAAGCCGAGATCCAAGATGAAGCCAAAGGTTTGGCCCTTGGTGCAGTGGATTACATCACCAAACCCATCAGCCCGCCGATTTTGCGGGAACGTGTGAAAAACCACTTAACCCTAAACGCCGCCAGAGAATTACTGGAAGCACAGAACCAAGTGCTGGAACGCAAGATTATTGAACGAACTCGGCAGATGGCGGAACTGCAAGATGTGGCCATGGTATCCATGGGTGCATTAGCTGAAGCTCGCGATCCAGAAACCGGCAACCACATTCGCCGAACGCAAAATTACGTAAAACTACTGGCGACGCATCTTAGCCAACTGCCGCAATATCAAGAATTTCTCAACCCTGAAAACATCACCATGTTGTTTAAATCCGCTCCCTTACATGACATTGGTAAAGTAGGCATTCCCGATCATATTTTGCTTAAACCGGGCGAGTTAGATGAGGCTGAATTTACCATCATGAAACGTCACGCAGAGTTTGGCCACAAAGCCATAAACGCGGCGATCAATACCATGCAAGACAGCAACAACTTTCTGCGCTTTGCCCAAGAGATTGCCTTTGGTCACCATGAAAAATGGGACGGCAGTGGCTATCCACAGGGATTATCTGGTGATGTAATTCCTATTTCAGCGCGGCTTATGGCGATTGCCGATGTGTATGACGCACTGATCAGCCGCCGCGTGTATAAACCACCCTTTCCTCACGAAAAAGCCGTGCAAATGATCCGCGAAGGCCGAGGCACACACTTTGATCCCATCATGGTTGATGTGTTTTTACAGATCACTGATGAGTTTCATGAGATTGCGATGCGTTACGCTGACTTAGAAAAAGCGGTGACTGAAGCAGTGAAACTGCCCAGTGAACGAGAGTAAGGCAGTGTTAAAGGTGTAGAACAAAAACTTTCAATCGCTTAAGTAACAGCGTTACAGTAACAAACATATCATCAAAGGACGACTCACCATGGGCATTCGCACAAAAATTGCGGAAAACAATATAGAACTGGACGCGTGTTATAAACTGCGCCACAAGGTGTTTGCCGAACTGGAGGGATCGTATGCTATCCAAGCAGATGGCCGAATTATCGACCGTTTTGATGCCTTTACGAATTCTGTTACTTTTTTTGCTGCTGAAGGTGAACGAGTGGTTGGCACCATCCGATTAACATTGCAGGACAACTGTGTTGGTATCCCTGCTGATGATTTTTTTGATTTTACACCCTATTTGCAGGGCGAAATAGGCACACTGGCCAATGTCGGACAACTGGTTGTTGATCCAGACAGTCGGGGGCAGTTGCGCATCACCAACGGGCTCTTTATGTTGATGTATTACTGGGCCAACGACAAAAACGTCACGCATGTGGTCGCACCGTTTAATCCTGCACTAACCAAGTCAATGCAGCGCATTGGTTTTAGCAAAGCAGGGGAGGTGGTGACATCCCATCATCACAATCTCGCCATTCAACCCATGGTGCTCAATCTGCACGAGATCCGCGAAAGCTTCATTAATTTTGTTGCCCAACAAGATATCTTCAATTTTATGGAACCCTATTGCCGCGAATATTTTCGTGCCGGCGAGGTGATCATTCATAAAGGTGATATGGGTGAAGATGCTTATTTCATTGTCGATGGTTCAGTATCCGTTTGTTTAGGTCACAAGCAACAAAATCAGGTGGTTGAACTTGAACGAGGTGAAGTGTTTGGCGAATTAGCCCTACTTGTGGATGTGCCGCGTACCGCAGATATTGTGGCGATATCTGATGTTGCATTAGTGGTGCTCAGTCGCACCCAATTTTTGAGTTGTGTCAAAAACAACCCTGAAAACGCCCATTTCATCTTACAAACACTGGGTAAGCGTTTGGCCAAAGCGATGAACCCCTAAGACTGTGACGCATGCACTACTGGAACACCTAGCAAGTTAGTGCAGTAAGATTATGGGTATGTATGCCAAAGTTACATGGACAACCCCAGCTTAGGTCTGTGACTAACTACCAAACACCTTGCCTTTGAATTTGTCTTTTACCTTGTCTTTGAGGGCCTCTTTTTTGTCATCGACCACACTGTTGAGCTTTTCATTTAATAACGTGTCGAGTCCGCTAACATTGCCATCTGCCAGTTTTTCCCACTCAAGCCATTCATTGATCTGCCCTTGTTGATCCCCTAACAGACTGTGCATTTGAGCATCCAGTTTGACTTTGAGTTCATCCAATTTACCTTGCTGATCAGCACTGATATTGCTGATTAATGCACTACCTAACTGCTTGTTGAGATCGGAACTAAAACTCAGGTCAAGGTCGCCCACTTTGCCGCTCACCTGACTATCAAGTTTGAGTTGAGTGAGTTGACTCAAGGTTTTGGCAATAATATTGGTCATTTTATTACTGCCTGTGGCCTGCATGGATAATTGAGCCAGATTCAATACGCCGTCACCACTGACTTGGTTGGCCGACACTTTCACTTTGCCGTGGCTAGAGAGCAGCGCGCTTTGCAAGGTGGCATTCAGTTTTTCCCCCCGCGGCCAGCAAAGCCGCTGGATCTTTGGTATCCGTCGCCTTTAACTCGGCCACTTGCTGTTGATAAGCCGCGAGTTTGTCTTTACTGGGCAAGGCCTCATATTGTTTCGCGAGGCTGCTCTTGTGGCGTGCATAAGCCGCTTCTGCCTCTGCCATTGCCTGGGTGGTTTTAAGGGGGGAATTAGCCAAAATTTCATCTACGCTTGGCAAGGAAGCCGGATTAGGAAAAAAGCGCGAACCTTGCTCCGTGGCGTCATTCTTGTGACGATACACCTTACCTTCAGAAGCGCGGGGTGTAGCGAATTCTACGCCGGTAATAGCCAAGTTATCGATGATCACTTTGCGCAGCAGCAGTGGCGTTAATTCGATATTGGCTTTTATCTGTTGGGCTTGGGCTTGATTATTGCCAGGATTATCTGGGTCGGTGAGCTGCACGTTGTAAAAGGTCAGTCCAAAAGGAGAGAAGGTATGCGCTACAGAACCGACGTTAACTTCCGCCCCTGTGGCTGTTTCCACGCTTTTTTCAAAAGCTAGTTTTATCCAAAAATCTAAAAATACCAGACTGATGGTGGTGACTAAACCAACAATAAACACAAACGCCACTAAACCAGGCCAACGGATGATGTTTTTCATGTTTATTCTCCCATCGCTGCATACAAGCGATAAAAGCGACTGCCTTTTAAAAATTGCACCAGTTTAAGTTTGTTGACCCAGCTCATGACTTTCTCACGGTATTGCAGCACCAAGTATTTAGATAAGAACAATAAAATTGGTGAAAACGCCAAACCTACCATCAAACTACCCAAGGTGAGGGTATGGTAAAACTGAGTAAGGTGTCCAAAGGGGGTGCTATACATCGCCCGCCATAGGCCTTGCAGACTGTCTTGGCTTAATAGACTTTCACCAAGGGTTGCCATGGGCACAGCTAAGGGCACTGCTATCAAGGCAAACAGTGCCCAAGCCACCATGAAACTGGAAATATTGATGCGAAAAAATAATACAACAAACAACAACACAAGGCTGTGCAGGCCCAACCATGGCGTGATGCCCATGAGCATGCCCAAGGTAAAGCCAAAAGCCAACTGCTATGGGCTCGACGCTGAATTTAAGGCTTTTAATAGTGTTGCCAACATGCCCATCATTGACTCCTTTGTTGATTATTCGTTACCCAGTAAATCGGCCCTGACTACGTCATGCACAATCAGGGCGGCTATTGCCAACAGCAAGGTGCCTGACCCACGCAATTGCCACTTTTCCGCTGCTGGATGGGTGCGCAACCAGCGCCCCAATTGACCCGAAAGGGTGGCGACTAACACGTCAGAACAAAAGCCGATAAGGGTATAGAGCAGACCTAAAATCAAAAGTTGCACGGCAATCTGCCCCTGCTCGGGTTGCACAAACAGTGGTAAAAAAGCCACAAAAAACAAAGCAGTTTTAGGATTGGTGAGTTCAACCACTAAGCTCTGTTTGAAAATTTTTAGCATCGTCATGGGGGCGGGTAATACTTGTTGAGCGTGGCGGTGATTCGCCTGTATGAAATAGTGAAAACCAAGGTAGAGCAGGTACACAGCACCGACTATTTTAATCATCACATATAAAACCGGCGCCATTAGCAATAAGGTGGCTAAACCCAAGACACTGATAAGCACATAAATCAGTGAACCAAGCGCCATACCAGCGGCTGCCATGACACCGCTATGGCTGCCTTGTGCCATACAACGCGCCAAAATATATAAGTTGGATGGGCCAGGAGAAATACACAGCAAAAAAGCCGCAATACTAAAACTGATCAGCGTTTCCATAGTGGGCATGTTAACGGGTCCAATCAATAATAGAGAGTGCGTCGCAGGCGTCGGCCAAGGCATCAACAATATCAATCTGCCACGGCGTATTGATTAGGCTTTGTTTGTATACCTGCGCCCGGGCACGATTGGCAGGGTTGTTTAACACAATCACAATGTGTAAGCGTTCCACAAAGATTGACTCGGCTTTGGCCACCACAGCAAATTGTTGCACTTCACCGGTATCCAAGTTGACCTCATCCGCGGCTGAGAAATCGTAGATTAACTTGCCCAGTTTTCTGACGTTAGGCAAAAAAACCGGGTCCCTCATCAAACTAATGATGTCGTAAGGATCCGTCTCGCCGCGAAACTCGACATACACGACGTTCGACCTAAGGTGAATGTGGTAGCTCATGATAACAGTCGTTTTCAACTATGGCTTTACAGGGTGATTTAGAATAACCAAAAATGCCAAGCAATACTTATTTTTTTACAGCTAAGAACCTAAGGCCTCATGTCTTCGTCTTGCTTGTAAAGAGGAAAATAAATGCAACACGCTGAACAAGAAATGTGGGTGCTTTTAGCACAACAAGGTGATGAAAAAGCATTGCTGCAGTTGTATCAATGCTTTCAACCCGCCTTGTTGCAATTTGCTTTTCGTTTAACCCGTGAGCGCAGTAGTGCCCACGATGCGGTGCAAACAGCGTGGTTAAAAGTCTTGCAAAATTTGCGACGTTTAGAAGAACCCGCTGCCTTTAAAAGTTGGTTATATCGCGGCGTGCAATGGGCTGCAACGGATTGGCTTAGACAGCGTAACATCGAGGAAAGTCGTTTCAGTTCAACCCAAAGTGATGAGCTGAGCACCCAAGAGAAGCCAGTAAGCCACGGCCTAGATGCGCTGTTGCAGCAGTTACCTGCTGAAGAATACCAAGCACTGTATTTGTTTTATTACGCGCAACTGCAAGTTCGCGAAATTGCCTTAGTCCAAGCTGTACCGGTAGCAACGGTGAAAACACGTTTATTCCGTGGTCGAGCCAAATTAAAAAACCTGATGGAGAATGAAATATGAATATCGATGATAAAATTAGCCAAGCTTTGCAGGCAGAATCAGCCAATCTAGAAGCCTTGCTGCGTGATGACGGGGGGCTGTTCAGTCGTTTATTGCCCATTTATCGGGGCGGCATGAAACGTTGGGTATGGTTAGTTAATGCTATTGCAGTGGTGATGGCGGGTTTAATGTTTTGGTCAGCCTATGAATTTTTTACGGCGACTACGGGGGCTGAGCAAGGCTTTTGGGGAATTTGTTTGGTTGTCACCTTGCAACTGCAAACTGGTTTAAAAAACTGGCTATTTATGGAGATGAATCGCTCATCGTTGTTACAAGCCATTAAGCGTGTTGAGCTGCACATTACCCAAACACGCTAAAAATGCGGGGCTGGTTTACATCCAGTTGTCGTTACGGCGGCGTTTTTTCGGCAAGTAAGTGATGATAATGCCAAGAATTAAGCTGATGACGGCAACAATACCACCGCGTGTAAACCATTCAATTTGGGCACTTTGATCATGCTTTTCTAGCTCAGCGCTGAGGCGGCTATTAGTCGCTTCAGTGGCTGCAGCCTTACGCAATAACTCCGCGTTTTGCGAACTTAAATCCGCAATTTGTTGATTTAATAAATCATTGTCACTGCGCTGCTGTTGGATCACGGCATTGGCTTCTTTGATTTGCTGCTGTAAGCCGGGTACCAATTCACGCACACTGCGTACCTTACTGATGAATTCTGCCTCTACCCAACCAGTTCGTTGTTTGTCATCAATAATTTCGACAAAACCGGCATCGCGGTCTTCTTGCAACATGTTGACTTTGCTGCCCGCGATAACCGACCCTAAGATGCGATAATTCCGCCCAGGGCCAGCGTGTAAAAAGGTAAATAAATCATCAGAGATATACCTGACTTCACCTTCTTTATCATTAGGCTCTTGGGCAAACGCACACGAGCCCGCGAGCTGAGCGCCCAATACAAACATGAATAAAACAAAATAGCGGTGCATCATTCCAAAAACATCTCTCTTTAACATGCGCCAAATGGTATTGCCTGAGGTACCTAAAGGCAAGCCCGCATTGGCATATTAGCCAATCACTTTGTTTTTTACTTGAGGATCGGTTTGCAGTGCACGCTTTGACTGGTTAAGGTAGTGCTAGCAATTGTTGAATCCACCAAAGGCGTATTATGCCAAAAGAAGTGATTTATGCCTGAGCAAGAAATCGAACTTAAATTGCTCACCACCGCGCCGGCGGGCGCGATCATCGACAAACACCTACTGCCGCAGTTAAACGCTGAGGTTAAACACGATGTATTGCACTTAGCCAATTATTACTTTGATACACCACAACAAGATTTTCGTCAGCAGCGCATGGGACTGAGAGTGCGTGGTGAGCAGATCCTTGATCATCTTGCAGACGCTCAAGAACAAAACAAACTTGGGGTGGGGCACAATCAACTACGATTCGAACAAACCATAAAAACAGCCGGCCTTTCTTTTGCGGGCTTGGCGCAACGCCCAGAATACAATGTGGCATTGCCATACTCGGCTGATATCGCTGTTCCTCGACCAAATTTAGCCCTTTTTCCCAGTGACATATGGCCAGAGCGTGTTGATTTGCCAAGCTTGCAGCAGCAACTTGGATGTATTTTTTATACTCACTTTGTACGTCACCGTTATGCCTTGCAGTTTCATCACGGCAGCGCCATAGAGCTGGTCTGGGACAAAGGAGAGGTCGTTGCTGATGGCAAAACCGACGTTATCAGTGAGCTAGAGTTAGAATTAAAAGAAGGCAAGGTTGCCGATTTGTTTTGGCTGGCGCAGCAGCTGTTAACCTACATGCCACTGACCTTAGGTTCACTGAGTAAAGCCGCCCGCGGTTACGCCTTGCTGGCCACTGAACCACAAAAAACCATTTCAGCCAACAGCCAAGATCTCAAAGTTAAAGGGTCATTGTCCGCCACCAAACAGCTAACTAAATTGTTAAAAGCGTGGCAAAGCATTAACAATGAATTGGCCCTTGCAATTAACCTAAAGCAAATTCAACGTCATATTGAAGCCGTGCAGCTTATCTTAAACAATGTGTGCGAAGTGTTATCAATAGTAGACTCCAACGATACTTTGTGTGACGAATTAACAAACTTGGCAGAGGATTGGCAGGTATTTCTCAGTCGCCAGACTCAATCTGCTGTTTTACCCATGGACAATGACAAGCAAACGTTGATTAATAACAGCACCAAATATCAACTCAAAATCATGCAAACAAGCCTTGAATTGCCTGATTAATCGATGCGTTTAATCTATTTTTTGGGTTGTTGTTCGCGCCAAGAAGAGCGGATGCTTGAGTGGTAATTTTGCGCATTTGTATTGTCACAATACGGTGTCAAAACAGGTGGAGTCGATAAACGAACAAGGACATAACATGAAAGCATCTGATTTATTTGTCAAAGCATTGGAAGCCGAAGGGGTAGAGTATATCTTTGGTATTCCGGGGGAAGAAAACTTGGACTTGCTCGAATCATTGCGCGATTCAAGCATCAAATTAATCCTTACCCGACATGAACAAGGGGCGGGGTTTATGGCGGCCACTTATGGGCGCTTAACCGGCAAAGTAGGTGTGTGTTTATCGACTCTAGGTCCGGGAGCCACCAACCTCGTCACGCCAGCAGCCTATGCCCAACTCGGAGCCATGCCGATGTTGATGATCACTGGGCAAAAACCCGTCAAAACCAGTAAACAAGGGCGTTTTCAGGTGATTGATGTGGTAGACATGATGCGACCCATCACCAAATACACCACTCAGGTTGTCAGTGGCGACCGCATCCCTTCTGCTGTGCGCGAGGCCTTTCGTTTGGCACATCATGAGCGCCCCGGCGCGGCCCATATTGAATTACCTGAAGACATTGCAGCAGAAATGACCACTGCCCAGTTATTGCAAGCCAGCGTGGCGAGGCGCCCCATTGCCGAAGATAAAGCCATCAGCAAGGCTGTTGACATGATTCGCGCAGCGCGTCATCCCTTGTTATTAATTGGTGCGGCGGCGAATCGTAAACTCACCTCAAAAATGCTCAAAGAATTTGTTGATAAAACTGGTATACCTTATGTCACCACCCAAATGGGCAAGGGAGTATTGGATGAAAGTGATGCCTTGTTTATGGGCAATACCGCGCTGTCATCTGGGGACTTTGTACATCGCGCCATTGATAGTGCCGATCTGATTATCAATGTGGGCCATGATGTAGTGGAAAAACCGCCATTTTTTATGCAGCACGGCGGCCGTCAGGTCATCCACATCAATTTTGAACCTGCTGCGGTTGACCCGGTCTACTTTCCCCAGTTAGAGGTGATCGGGGACATTGCCAATAGCATTTGGCAACTCAAAGAGCAGCTTAAACCGTCAAGCAGTTGGGATTTTTCCTTCTTCAAAAAAGTCCAAACCGCCTACGTCAATCATCGTCAAGAAAGTGAAAATGATGATCGATTCCCGATGTTGCCAGAACGTTTTGTACGAGACATCCGCAAGGCCATGCCTAAGGATGGTATTGTGACCCTTGACAACGGCGTATATAAAATCTGGTTCGCTCGCAATTATCCGGCGGCCTTACCCAACACCTTGTTGCTGGACAATGCCTTGGCCACCATGGGAGCTGGTTTGCCTTCCGCCATGGCCGCAAAAATTGTCCACCCCAACAAACCAGTGATTACCGTATGTGGTGATGGCGGCTTTATGATGAATAGTCAGGAAATGGAGACATCCGTCAGGCTTAAGTTGCACATTGTGGTGATTATTTTACGCGATGATGCCTACGGCATGATCAAGTGGAAACAAGCTAACATGCAGTTTGCTAACTTTGGTCTGGATTACGGCAACCCGGATTTTGTCAAGTATGCTGAAAGTTATGGTGCAAAAGGCTGGCGCATTGCCTCTGCCGACGAATTGTTGCCCAGAGTACTCGCTTGTTTGGCTGAACCGGCGGTGCATTTAATTGACGTGCCGGTTGATTATTCTCTGAATGACCAAACACTTAATCATGCACTGCGTGAACGCAGTGCCAACCTATAACGTGCGGGAGATATCATGTTAGCCAAGGCTTATCCCTATTATCTGGCCAATAAGGCCGTTTATGCTAACCAAGACTTAGCAGTAACCAATAAATACACTAATGAGGTAGCAACCTACACCGCCATGGCCGACAGCAAGGTGATCGATGAAGCCATTGCCGCCGCTGAAGCAAGTCAGCCCCTGCTTAATAAAATGCGGCCCTACGAACGGCAAAAGCTACTTAACCACTGCGTGAAACGTTTTGAAGAACGTTTTGAAGAACTTGCCTATGCCCTGTGTATTGAAGCGGGTAAACCCATTAAAGATGCACGTGGTGAAGTCACACGGCTTATCGATACCTTTCGCATTGCTGCGGAAGAATCGGTACGCATGAAAGGTGAAGTATTAAATCTTGAGATTACACCTCGGGCGAAAGGCTATACCGGCATGTACAAACGGGTACCCATCGGGCCTTGTTCGTTTATCTCACCTTTTAACTTTCCCCTTAACTTAGCCGCACACAAGATTGCGCCGGCTTTGGCGGTGGGCTGTGCGTTTGTTTTAAAACCTGCCAGTCGTACACCACTTGGTGCCCTGATCATTGGCGAGATCTTAGCGGAAACAGATCTGCCCGCAGGTGCCTTTTCAATTTTACCCTGCAGTCGGGATGGTGCAGATTTATTTACCACCGATGAGCGGTTTAAATTGCTCAGTTTTACTGGCTCACCGCAAGTCGGTTGGGAACTCAAAGCCAAGGCGGGGAAAAAACCGGTGATCCTTGAGCTGGGTGGCAACGCTGCCTGTATTGTGGATGAAGGCACGGACTTAGATGACGCCATTGAACGCATTATTTTTGGCGCTTATTATCAAAGCGGACAAAGCTGCATCAGTGTGCAACGGATTCTGGTGCATGCATCGTTGTATGCCGAGTTTAAACAGCGTTACACCGACAAAGTTGCCAATTTAGTGCATGGTGATCCCTTAAACGAAGATACCTTTATTGGTCCGATGATTTCTGAATCGGAAGCCAAACGTTTGCATACATGGATTGATGAAGCGGTGGCTGGCGGAGCACGTTTATTGTGTGGCGGTCAACGTGAAGGGGCGATGTTACGTGCCACCTTGTTAGAAAATGTGGCCGGTGATGCCAAGGTCAACAGTGAAGAAGCCTTTGGTCCAGTGTCTATTATCAGCCCGTTTAAAGACTTTTCGACTGCGCTAAAAGAAGTGAACAATAGTCAATTTGGTTTGCAGGCTGGGATTTTCACCCGCGACATTTATAAGGCGCATCAAGCATGGGATGAGTTACACGTGGGTGGGGTTGTAATTGGCGATGTACCCAGTTGGCGTGTTGATAATATGCCCTATGGTGGCGTGAAAGAGAGTGGCTTGGGGCGCGAAGGCATTGTTTATGCCATGCAAGACATGACTGAATTACGCCTGATGGTGTTGCGAACCCCGCAATAACAACGAAGGGCGCTGATCTAACACAATGCTAGCTGCCCTTGATGGCGCAGCTAGCAAGGCAGTTTTGTGATCACAACAAATGACAACAGGAGAGCAACATGAAAAAGACCGGGATGATCGTTGGCCTCATCGTGATATTTATCGCAGGTGGGCTGTGGTACGTGTTAAGTGGTGCGGGCAATTTTATTCGTGGGCAAATTGAGCAGCAAGGCAGTTACTATTTAGCCACGCCGGTATCGGTTGCCGCCGTCGAATTGGCATTGACAGAAGGGCGCATGACCATCAGTGAACTAGTGGTGAAAAATCCAGCAGGTTTCAGTGACAATAACGCGTTTAGCTTAGATGCGGTTACCTTGGATTTGGGGGAGATTGTTTCTGAGCCTTATGTGGTGGAAAAAATCGAAGTGCTTTCACCTACTATCCTGTTTGAGATGGATGCCGATGGTCAAGGCAATCTATTAGCATTGAAAAACAGCATTGCCGCACAATTACCTAAGACTGAAACCACTGAGCCGACCCAAAAAGGCAGTAATCCTTTAGTTATTGTAGAAAAAGTGGTGGTCAGTCAGGTCAAGCTGATGCTCAATTTCGAAGCCTTACCCACAGGTGAGATCAACATCGACAAGAAAGCCTATGAGCTCACCATGCCTACCTTTACTGCTGGGCCAATTGGTGCACCCAATGGTTTACCAGCCGACAAAGTTGGCATGGCAATCGTTGACACGATACTTGTTCAAGTTAGTGCAGCAGCCAAAGCAGAACTTAAAAAACGTCTGGCGGATGAAGCCAAAAAGCAAATGGCCGACAAACTCGCAGAAGAAAAAGACAAACTATTAGACAAAGCCAGTGAAAAGTTAAAAGGCCTGTTTAACTAAAGTGTCTTGATGGTTGGGGACTACAATACGCTGCTGTGAACCTTCACCGACAGCGTGTTGGCCTCAACAATTAGCTTTTTGTGGCTTCGGTTCTAATTAATAACCAAACAACTGTGCTTGCCAGTTGACATATAGACGTCTATACGGCAAATTGCGCACATGAAAACGATAATTATAAGCACCACCGGCATGATGATTACCACCCTCTTTGAGGTGGTCGCTGGCTAGTGCACACGCATTAAATACCTAAAGCCCGCGAATCAAAGCGGGCTTTTTTGTTATTGGCGCTGTGAAAAAGGGCTACAGGACATAGTTTAAGTAAGGAGTAAGACATGAAGGTGTTGAAATTCGGTGGTTCGTCTCTCGCAGATGCGCAGCGCTATTTGATGGTCAATGACATTAGTATGGCCTGTCATGCTGAAGTGGGTGCAGCGGTGGTATTGTCCGCCCCCAAAGGCGTAACCAATGCTTTGTCACTTTTGTGTGAAGAAGCGGCCTTGGGTAAAGATTACGGTGAACTGTTTGCAAAATTGAATATGGTCTTATTTGGCATCCTCGATGAATTGCAAGAACGCTTGCCAGCCATTGACCAAGTTAAGTTAGCGGGCTATGTGCATGCCGTGTTGGATGAGTTAAATCAGAATCTTGAGGGTTTTGCCTTATTGCGCTGTGCTCCAGATTCCGTGGTGGCTAAAATTTTAAGCCTAGGTGAGTACATCAGTGTCAATATTTTCAGTGAAATCCTCACGGCGCTCGGTTGTGACAATGCCATTATTGATCCAGTTGATTACATATTAGCGGAAGGTGACTACCTAGACAGTATTGCCGATGTAAGCGCCAGTAAAGCGCGCTTTGCTGATGTGGACACCTCGGGTAAGGTATTTTTGATCATGCCGGGTTTTGTTGCTGTTAATGCAGATGGCGAAAAAGTCACCCTTGGACGCAACGGCTCCGACTACTCTGCCGCCATTTTAGCTGCGTGTATTGATGCCCAATGTTGTGAAATATGGACAGATGTCGACGGCGTATACAACGCTGACCCTAATCAGGTAGAAGGGGCGGTATTGCTCGACAAGTTGACCTATCAAGAAGCCATGGAACTTTCCTACTTTGGTGCCAAGGTGCTGCATCCTAAGACTATCGGGCCAGTCGCGCAGCACCATATTCCTTGCCTTATTCGCAATACCTTAAATCCAAGTGCCCCCGGTACCTTGATCAGCAATCAAGCCAGTACCCAATGGACCAGTGTTAAAGGGATCTCCCACCTCGATAACATGGCCATGTTTAACGTGGCAGGCCCGGGTATGAAAGGCATGGTGGGCATGGCCAGCCGCGTTTTTGGGGTCATGTCGAACGCCAATATTTCTATTTCCTTAATCACCCAGTCATCCTCTGAATACAGCATCAGTTTTTGTATTCATAGCAAAGATGCGGCCAGAGCATTGGCACTGTTAGAAGATTCGTTTGCGTTGGAATTGAGTAATCAATTATTAGACCCAATTGAAGTGCGTAACGATCTCGCCATCGTCACCTTGGTCGGTGATGGTATGCGTCACGCTAAAGGACTTGCAGCAAAGTTTTTTAGTTCGTTGGCTCAGGCGCGGGTGAACAATGTTGCCATTGCACAAGGTTCATCAGAGCGTTCGATTTCAACGGTGATCGAAAGCAGTAAAGCGAAAAAAGCGGTGAAAATCGTGCATCAGAATTTCTTTTCAAACGTGCATACTATTGATGTATTTTTAGTGGGTTGCGGTACGGTGGGCAAAGAGCTTATTACCCAAATAGCGCGCCAGCAAGAGGCCTTGTTAGGGCGCGATATTAGCCTCAATATTTACGGTATCGCCAACAGTCGCAAGTTGCTGTTGGCTAAAAATGCCATAGACCTGAGCAGTGATTGGCTCAGTGCTTTGCAAGCCAGTGAGGCCACCTTTGATTTGAGCACTTTGCAGCAATTTGTGCAGGATAACAGCTTGGTCAATCCGGTTATTGTCGACTGTACTAGCAGCGACGCCATTGCTGAACTTTATCCTCAGATGATGTTGGACGGCTTCCATGTAGTTACACCGAACAAAAAAGCCAATACTGCGAGCACCGCGTTTTATCAGAAACTGCGGGCGACAGCGCAGCAGACCAATCGTCAATTTTTATATGAAACCACGGTAGGGGCGGGTTTGCCGGTCATCGACAATTTGCAGAAATTGATCTACGCCGGTGACGAACTTATTCGTTTTGAAGGCATCCTGTCTGGATCGTTGTCGTTTGTGTTTGGCAAGCTAGAAGAAGGCTTAAGCCTATCAGAAGCCACTGAGATAGCCAAGAAAAACGGCTTTACCGAGCCTGATCCACGCGAAGATTTAAGTGGTACCGATGTGGCTCGTAAATTACTGATTATGGCCCGAGAAGCCGATCTAAAATTAGAACTCAGTGACATTAAAATTGAACCGGTTATCCCAAGCTTTTTTGATAGTTCAGGCACTGTGGACGAATTTATGGCACGTCTGCCGCAACTTGATGACTATTTTGCTGACAAAGTGAAACAAGCTAAGCAACAAGGTAAAGTATTGCGTTATGTGGGTTCGATCAGCAAAGGTGTGTGTGTGGTGTCCATTGAAGCAGTGGGCAGCGAACATCCTTTGTACATGATCAAAGACGGTGAAAACGCCTTAGCCATTCACAGCCACTATTACCAGCCAATACCCTTTGTGATCCGCGGTTATGGCGCTGGTGCTGCAGTGACGGCCGCAGGTGTATTTGCCGATGTATTAAGAACGATGCCATGGAAGCAAAACTACTGATGAGCCATGATCCTGTTAGTCCTATGTTGAGTGAACTGTCACTTACTGCCTTCGCGCCTGCCTCAATCGGCAATGTCAGCTTGGGCTTTGATTTGCTGGGTGCAGCCCTTAAACCTATTGATGGCAGTCCCTTGGGTGATGAAGTGGAAGTGCACAGTGCCAGCGTATTCAGTTTGCAGATTGCTGGCCGCTTCGCGCACAAATTGCCTGCCGACCCGCGCAAGAATATTGTCACCCAATGTTATCAGCATTTTATGACAGAACTAGGCAAGCAGGGCATAGTGGCAAGCAGTGTGCCCGCCGCTGCGCTGACCTTGCACAAACACCTACCCATTGGCAGTGGCTTAGGCTCAAGTGCTAGCTCTATCGTTGCTGCTTTTCATGGTTTAAATCAGTTTTACGCTCGAGTACTGGGGCGTATTCCCTTCGACGATAACGCTTTGTTACACATGATGGGTGAGTTAGAAGGCCAGATAAGTGGCTCGGTGCATTATGATAACGTTGCGCCCTGTTTTATGGGTGGCTTAACGCTGATGGCTGAACAACCGGGAACGATTGCCTTAGGGCTGCCCATGTTCAAACACTGGTATTGGGTGAGTTGTTATTCAGGTATTTCGGTGTCGACGGCGGCGGCGCGTGCTATTTTGCCCAAGCAGATAGCGATGGCAACCACCATTCAGTTTGGTCGCCAGTTAGCGGTGTTTATTGATGCCTTATACCGGCAGGATGAAAAATTAGCGGCACAGATGATGCGTGATGTGATCGCAGAACCATATCGCAAGTCGTTGTTGCCGTATTTCGACGAATCCCGCGCGTTTGCCGAGCAAAATGGTGCTTTAGCTTTTGGTATTTCTGGCTCTGGACCCTCGGTATTTGCGGTGTGTGAATCCGTCGAACAAGCTACACTTATCAATTCGTGGTTGGCCGAAAACTACATTCAAAACGAGCATGGTTTTAGCCATATTTGCCAGTTAGATCAACAAGGTGCCGTGGTGTATTAACGCAGTGTCACTGACCAAGCACAGGTCGAGACAAAACGAGAATTAAAAAGGGTAATAGAATTGGAACTAGTAAATTTAAAAGATGCATCTGATGTGGCCAGTTTTGCTGAAGCAGTCAAAAAAGGGCTAGGCAAAAATCAAGGCTTATATTTTCCCAAGCATATCGCAAGTTTTAGTGACATAGACGCCATCTTGGCGCTGCCTTTTGTAGAACGCAGCGTTGAAATTTTGCATAAATTAATTGGTGATGAACTGCCTAAAACTACTTTGGCCGGCATTGTTGAACGCGCCTTTGTTTTCCCTGCGCCAGTGGTCAAAGTCAGTGAGAATGTTTATAGCCTCGAACTCTATCATGGCCCCACCCTCGCGTTTAAAGACTTTGGTGGGCGGTTTATGGCGCAATGTTTGGTGGCATTAGCCAAAGGTCAACCCATTACCATTCTCACCGCCACATCTGGTGATACGGGGGCTGCCGTGGCTCATGCTTTTCATGGTTTGCCCAATATCAATGTGGTTATTCTGTTCCCCAAAGGCAAAATATCCATGTTACAAGAGAAGTTGTTCACCACCCTCGGTGACAATATTCACACCGTGGCCATTGAAGGCGATTTTGACGCTTGCCAGCAATTGGTCAAAACGGCTTTTGATGATGATGATGTGCGTGTGGGTTTACATTTAAATTCAGCAAACTCCATCAATATCAGTCGTTTAGCTGCGCAAGTGTGTTACTACTTTGAAGCGTTTGCGCAACTGAGTGAAGTCGAGCGGCAACACTTGGTGGTGTCTGTGCCAAGTGGTAATTTTGGTAATTTGACGGCTGGAATGATTGCTAAGGTGATGGGCTTGCCCATCCAGCATTTTGTCGCAGCAACTAACCTTAACGATACGGTGCCGCGTTATCTAAAAACCGGTGAGTGGGCACCCAAAGCAACCGTGGCCACTTTATCCAATGCCATGGACGTCAGCCAACCGAACAACTGGCCGCGTATTGAAGCTTTGATAGACCAGGGTTACTTGGCTAAGTCTGTACTATCCGGTGACACCATTGATGAGGAGTATACCCAAGTTGCCATGCGCCAACTGGCCCAGTTAGGGTATGTCAGTGAGCCCCATGCGGCCATCGCTTACAAAGCCTTGATCAGGAAACTTGAGCCACAGCAAACGGGTTTATTTTTGGGCACCGCGCATCCCGCTAAGTTCAGAGAAACCGTAGAAAATGTCTTGGGTCAACCTATCAGCTTGCCACAACCCTTGGTAGATTGTGCGGGCAAAGAAGGTTTGGCGGCAGAATTACCCAGTGATTACCAAGCTCTTAAATCCCACCTGTTTAAGATCCTCAGTTAACCAAGGTGTCGGGAAATTCATTGCGTTGGGCAGATGTATTGGCTGATGAAAAACAGCTACCCTATTTTCAACGTATCTTGCACACCGTGGCCAGTGAGCGTGCAGCGGGTAAGATAATTTATCCGCCTCAACGCGATGTATTTAATGCCTTTAAGTTGACGGAGTTAGGCGAAGTCAAGGTGGTTATTCTCGGCCAAGATCCCTATCACGGCGCGGGCCAAGCTCATGGCTTGTGTTTTTCCGTTTTGCCGGGCATCAAGCCACCGCCCTCGCTTGTTAATATTTATAAAGAGTTAGCCACAGATATTGTGGGGTTTACCCTACCCAAACACGGTTATTTGCTGGGGTGGGCTGAGCAGGGGGTGTTATTGCTCAATAGCGTATTAACTGTTGAGCAAGGCCAAGCCCACTCCCATGCAAAACTTGGCTGGGAAACGTTCACAGATAAAGTGATTGCGTTAATCAGCCAACATACTGAGGGGGTGGTGTTTTTGTTGTGGGGCAGCCATGCGCAGCGCAAGGGCGGGGTGATTGACCAACACAAACATCATGTGCTGCATGCGCCTCACCCCTCTCCCTTGTCTGCTCATCGTGGTTTTTTAGGTTGTCGACATTTTTCGACCTGCAATACCTTGCTCGAACAACAAGGCAAACAAGGCATAGACTGGCAGGTTTAGTGCTCCGCTAATTTTCAAAAATGAACGATGTACTCAATTGCAAACCATGCTGTGGCACTGGCCATGTTTTGTCATTGGCCATTTTGAAGCGTGGCAGGTGATAAGCACGCAAGGCAAAGTTTAGATAGTCACGATTGAATGGGCTAAGCGCTGCTTCATCAAAGTTCACGGCTACATCTCTGGCGGTACTGAAGCCGTCAAAATATCGGGATAAAAAGAGCTCAACGACAGGCTGGGTGCTAAATTCAAAGTTGGTGACCAAGCCTATTTCAGTGCATTGTATAGTCAAGTGTTGCTCCACCAGAAACTGGCCTGAGCGATCTTGTAATGGCTTGCTGAAAAAGTTTTTTGGCAGACAGAAGTTCATTGATATATCAAAACCTAAGTCCTGCTGTTGCAGACGAAAAGCTTTCCCTGGAGGATTAACTGCCGTCGCCCATTCCAGTACTTCAGCCTCAGTCTCTGCGCCGACGGAAACAATGGTGGCTTCCATAAAAATAAGACCACTCAAGTTTGAGGATTGCAGTGGCAAACTTAATGGCAGGGCAGAAAACTCGGTTAAGTTGTCGTCGAATTTCCCCGGAAACAGGCTTAAAACAGGCGCTGTTAAGGTTTCGCCGCGTCTTAATATGGGTTTAACTGGACCAAAAAAACTGACTAATCGGCGGCTTTCATCACATTTTTTATCCCACCCAACAGAGGTGGTTGAGGTGTTGATGATATTCAAGCTAAAGCCAAAACCAGTAATGCAATTATTGTCTTCATCGGCCACGACTTGAGCACTCGAATCTGCGCACACCCAATCAGTGCCATCAAACTGAGGAATTTGTCCTGCACGGCAGCTTAGGTCAGATAGTGGACCCGGTGCGCCAGTTGCACCACGCGCACCTGATTCACCTTTGTCTCCTTTCTCGCCTTTTTCTCCTTGCGGTCCGGGGGTAAGTTGTAACGTTTCTAAGCTTAGGCTGAGGTCGCTAAGCTGCTGTTGCTGCTCACCGACCTGCAAATTAAGCTCATCGAGGGCGAGATCAATGCTGTTGAGACGCAGTTCGTGACTCGCTAGTGAGGGGCGTTCAGCCGCCATCACACTGGCATTGAGACAAACAAGACTTAAAGTAAAAATAGATAAGGTTTTCATGATGGAACTCCGCAGCGAGTTGAGGAAAAGGCAAAGGCGAATAAAACGTGTTTTTTTTGTTGTGTGAGTGAGCAAATCAATGCCAAAAACATCAAAGGCAGTGCCGCCGGCGCAGGGACTGCAGCACTTGGCCCAGAGAGAGTGGCATACTGAATGTCATCAAGGGTAAATTCAAAAAAGCCGCAACATACACTGGCGAGGGTCGCACTCGAAAACCCCGCACTGTCTATCAGGCCGAGAAAAAATACATCCCCATCATCCCCTAATGTTTGCATGGGTATTTCTGCATTGCTGATCACTCCATTTCCTGCACTTAACGTGGCATCATCCGCAAAGCCCATGTCTCCGGGAGACGCGATGATGAACAGGCCAATCGCATGTATGGTGGTTGAGAATAATAATTCTATTGAGCTGCCAGAGATAAACGTTTGGCCCAAGGTGTCATTCAAACCTAGGGCGTTGGTGCCAGAAGTAGTGGCAAAGTTGTCACTGATTCCGGCATCTACAGCCAAACCGTTTTCATCCTCAAACATAAACTGCACATTCTCGAATGTCGCGGTATTGTTGAGCACGGTACCTGCACTAACGCTATCGAAATTGATGGTCTGGCTGGTCGCGCCACTGATGGCTGCGATAAACGCTGCTTGGTCAGTAAAACTTAATAAAGCTGCTGTGCTGTGGCCGGCCCAGCCACCCAACATGCCAAGCAAAAACAGACTGATATGCTGGGTTTTTTTTCGTGATTCAAAAAACATAGTGTTCTCCCTGTTTGTCCGTCGATGCAAACGTCGCGGTACACATCAACGGTATAGGAGAGTGTTTTCGTTCAGCAATCTCAGGCATTTGATTTAACTTGAATTAATTTGAATGACTTAAAAAACAAGAGGTTATAAAGTAACAATTTTAAACAACCAGCTTTTCTTGGCGTCGACACCGCCATCCTTGTCACCTGAGAACATCAACAATGCAAGTAAGTGCTTATAAGTTTGCTGATTTTGAATTGGATGTACCTAGCAAGTCGTTGCGCAAACAAGGACAGGTGATCCCCTTGGCTGAACGACAATTTAAGTTACTTTTACTTTTAGCCAGCGCCAGCCCCGCCTCACTGAGTAAAAAACAACTCGCCGAAGCCATTTGGGACGATGTGGTGGTGAGTGATTGGTCTTTGTTTCGATTGATTTCTGATACACGTCAGTTACTCGGGGACGATGGGGAAAGCCAACAAATTATTAAGACATCACGAGGCATTGGCTTTTGTATTGCGCCCGTGCAACATTGCGAGACCATGGGGACAGCAGATTCATTATCGATGCGTGCGCAAGCGGTGAAAAAATCACGACCTTGGTTTATTGCGGCAAGCGTTGTTGTATTGTGCAGCATGGTGTTTGGTGCTTGGCATTTTTTCGCCCAACGTGAGTTGCAGGCTGCCATCGGGCGAATCGCGCTATTTCAAGATAACACTTACACCGCGTTTAAAGCGCAGTTAGCTCGGCGCAATGAATTGGTCAGCATGCTGGAAAACCGTTTACAGATCGAACGCACACAACAGTTCGAAAAGTTTTTTGCACAATATTATCCGCAGATAACCGAGCAAGAGTTGTTTGTTTGTCAGCAAATCCGGGGCATCACCGCGAGCGGCTTATATAAAAACAATCAGGCTATTTTAGATGAATTGGATTCGCACCCAGCGATCTTGCAAGAAATTGAGCAGGCAAAAGCATTGCAGCAGCATTTAAATTTTTGGGTAAACAAATACCTCAGTGTGTTTTTGCAACGCGAAGACATGTGTTTGTTATATGTTGGTGTGGAAGACGGTGTGCCTTACCCCAGCGGCGTGGATCAAGAAGTGCAGACCTGGTTAGAGGCCCACAACTGATAAGCATGCGCAGCGAGAAACAACAGCAGGTTTTTAGACCTTTGGAAGACTGATGACGACCGCCGTACGCAAACGCTCTTTACCAAAGTAAGACATCGCGTAGAAATCTTGCTTGGCGATAGGGATATGCTGGCAATCAAGGGATTCCACATCCAAATCATCGGGATCGGGATCATGCACATACAAATAGTCATTATCAATTTCAGTGACGCAAACCCAATGCGGTGCTTTTTTGTCATCTAATTGATAAGTGGAAATTAAGCTGATCACACTGGCACCATCACGGATGTGCGCGTTTAAACCCTCGAGTGTTAAATCCGCACAGTGCACCGTTATGTCGGCTTGTTCAACTTGCTGGCGAAATTGATTTTCTACAGCTTGCATGATGTCTTTTTTGTGCTGACTTCTCACCCCACCAATAAACAAGGGACCCGTTAGATTCACATAGACCTGCACTGCAAAACCACGTTTGTAAGCAGCGAGCGCCAATCCAAAAGGATGGCAGCCTCCGTGCCCTGAGGTCATGTAGATGGTGGTGGCCTCACGCCAAATATCTAGCTCCAATTGCTGATTCAAGGCGATGCTGTCATCCAATTTCGCCATGGCCATCATCAAGGAGGAGGGGCCACAGGTAAATTCCGTTGTTTGTTGATACCACGGGTAGGGCGTGAGTTGTTGCAAAGATTGCAACTGGCGGATATTTTTTTGCATGCGCAGGGCGTCAATATTGCCCTCGTAATAGGCCTCGTAACTGCCAAAAATCTTATAACCCAAACCTTTATACAAGCTGATGGCGGTTTCATTGTTTTTCGCCACTTCAAGGCGAATAAACAGCTTGCCTTGTTCAAGGGTTTCTTCTTCTAAAGCCATCAATAGCTTTTTGCCAATGCCTAAACCACGGATGTCGCCGTCTACCGCGATGGAATATAAACGCGCCAGGTGAGTGCCCTTGCGCATGATCACCAAGCCATAGGCCACCACACGGTTGTCAAACAGGATGACTTGAAATACACAGTTGCTCGCTTTTAGCCAATGCTGGAAGCTACGTTTACTCAGGCGATCACCAGTAAAACAGCGTTGTTCTAATGCCATGAGCTGAGCCAAATCAGACATTTTGGCCTCGCGCACCAGCACATTTTGTTTTACATCTACCACTTGAGAGAGATGCTGATTTAAGGCATGCACCTTAACGTCCTCGGTATTCAAGGCGATCGGCAAATTCTTGCATGATCACACGATATAACTCGTCACCGAGGTATTTGTCTTCAATCTTACTATCTAGATTAGGGTTGTCGTTGACTTCGATACAATACACTTTGTCGTTAACTTGTTTTAAATCAACACCATATAAACCATTACCCACAATTTCACAGGCTTTAATGGCGGTGGTTAACACGGCACGCGGCACTTCAAAGGTGGGAATTGTCTCAAAATTACCCGCTGAATTGCGCTTTGAACCATGGTTATAAATTTGCCAGTGGTTGCGCGCCATAAAATAACGACAGGCGTAAATTGCACGACCATTCAGCACGCCAATCCGCCAGTCATATTCGGTGTACAAATATTCTTGCACCAAAACAAGGGCCGATTGTTTGAGCATGAGCTCTAGTTTAGCGGCCAGTTCTGCACGATCTTTGACTTTAAACACACCCAACGAAAACGAGCTTTCTGGCAACTTGAGCACGATGGGGTAGGCAAATTCAGCTTCTAAATTATCCAGAATGCTCGGATCAGATTTAGATACAAACTTAGTTTTTGGTGCCGAAATGTTGTGGTAACTGAAGGCGTCGTGCAAAAACACTTTATTACAGCAACGAAGGATGGAGTTCGGATCGTCCATCACAACTAAACCTTCTTTCTCACCTTTACGAGCCATTTCATAAGTATGGTGTTTGATCGAGGTGGTTTCACGGATGAACAAGGCGTCATACTGATATAACTGAGCACTTTGTGCAGCAGTGAACACTTCTGCGTCAATCCCTACTTTGCTGGCGGCCTTAATAAACAATTGGATGGCTTTTGCATCACTTGGTGGCGTTTTTTCATCAGGATTAACTAAAATTCCCATGTCCCAACGGGCACGTTTTCGCCCCGGAGGATTGCGCCACACCTTAACCGTAAAGTGTTGCAAGGCACCTGTGAATTGATCCCACTTATCGGCACTGATTTCATTAACGCCGATGGCACTGCAGACTAACTGAGTTTGATGTTGGTCACGCACCACGGAAAGCTTAAGAATAGGGGCTGGAAAACGTTCAAAAGCAAATTTGGCTAATTTACGCAGCGATTCTGTTTTGGTGTATCCGAAAAATACTAAAAAGTCTTTTTCTTCGGGACTTTCTATTAACGGAATTTGCGATTTGCCTAAGGGGATCTCTACCCACTCTTCATCTTTCGGCGGCATGAGAGACAAATCGTTAATGGTATTCACACTGGGCAACACTTTATGTTGACGTGCTTCGGCCAATAACGAGCAGTAGTAACCCTGACTCAGATATTTTTCTGTATCACATAAATTAATGATACGTATTTTGGGTTCCCCTACCTTGGGGTATTCGGCCAAGTACTGCTCAAAATTCACCACAGTTAAATCACTGTTTGGCAGGGTAATGGGGTGGTCAACAACAACTAAAGTTTTGTACATTTGTAGCCTTGCGGGTCGTAAAAAGGATGGATGCGTTTGTTTAGGATAAACATCATGCCAATATTACGCTGATAAATGTTGGCATTATGTAATCACCAACACAAAATTTTTTCATCTACACGTTCAATTTATTTCACTTTGCATTTACACTCAGTGTTTTAAAATCTTACTGTGTTAGTCACTTCGATAAATGTTATGGGTAAAGATAATCGCGTTAGTTTAGATGAGTTTGATGACGAAGACTTAGAAGTTTCATCAAAAGATAAAAAAGCTGCCAAGATCCGCGCTGAGCTCGAAAAGAAGCAGCGTGAGAAAAGACAGAAAAATATCGAGTCTAAAAACAAACATCTGACTGGCGAATAATAAACCAAGGGTTAACACAACCCAAGGTCGCTAAAAGTTTGTAGTTATACAAGTTGTTGAGGCGCATCTGCAGGAAACTAGCAGATGCGCCTTTTGTGTAAATGGCCAGAAAAACATTTTCTGCCATTACTTTAATATCGCGAAGAAAGCATGAAAACTGTTGCAATACTATTTGTGGGGTTATTGAGTTTTTCTTCGTATGCTGACGATAAACCGACAGCCGACGAAGCCTTGTTGAAAGAATTAAAGCAATTTTGTACAGAAATGGCCGAGGACGATGGCATCACTGCTGACAAACTAGCTGACTATTTGCTCACTTGTGTCAACCAAGAATTGGAGTCAGAAGGCTACGCCACCGTGACACAGCTGTAAGACTAAACCGCTCTGTATGAGTTGCTGAATGAAAACGCCGTTGTCCAAACGGCGTCTTTTTATTGAAATTGTGGGTCAATCAGGGTATGAATTCACTATCAAGTCAACAAAAAGCCCTATCTATGGACGTGCGTTTCCTCGTTACCTTTCTCGAAGTGGTCAAAACTCGACACTTTGGAAAGACGGCAGAAAATCTGTTTCTGACACCATCAGCAGTCAGTGCTCGGATTAAACAGCTCGAAGAGTATTTTAATAGTCCGCTCTTTATCCGCAATCGTAACAGTATTCAATTAACTGCCGCGGGACATAAGCTCGTGCCTTATGCCGAATCACTGGCAGTCACACTTAACGAAGCAGTAAAAGCCATCAATAATGTCAACGTTCAGCACATTGCCATTGCTGGCACACCTAACGCTTGGGAGCTGTATTTAAGTCATGCTCTTGGCGCAATTAGTGAGTATTTTCCCGCGTTATCTGTGCATGCAGACATCATGACAAATGAGCAATTATCCCGGCAATTACATAATCGCACCCTTGATCTGGCTGTGGTCAGTGAGCCGCTTAAATCTGACCAGATAATCATGCAACCACTGTTAAATGTCTGCTTGGCTTTGTACATGAATCAACTGGCCGATGACGAGGTGGACGATGTTGCCAAACGTTATATTAATCTTGAGTGGCACGCTAAAGCCCGTGAAGAAGTAGAGAGACATTTTCCGGGCACACGAGAAGCAAAATTTAACACCAGCTCCATTCGCATTGCCTTAGAACTGCTGCTTAATCAAGGCGGCATGGCTTTGCTGCCAGTGAGTATTGCTGAGCACTATGTGCAACAAGGACAACTGAGCAAAGTGAGTGTGTGTAAGGAGTTTCAATGCTCACTAAAATTAGCGTATCTGCATGAAGTGAATCACCCTGGTCTGAGTGAGTTCATTGATTTTTTATTGTCTATGCCAAAGCAAGAAACTTCATTAAAACTGATAGTCAATCAGCGTTGATTGCCACCTCAGCATCGTTTGTCAGCTCAAGCAAAATAAGGGATCATTAATGCGACTTATCTTACCGTTACATGCCTACGCGCTACTGCTACTTGTCTTTAGTGTCGTTGGTTGTCAAAGTGCACCAGAAAAGCCAGTGGCAAGCTTGCCTGAGGGGCAAGTCAGCCAACAACAAGTGTCGTCGTTGATGTCACATTTTGCTGAAAACTACCGCGCTTATAGTGCCTCAGAGCAAGAACTTGTTGCAGCGCAACAATTACAGGGCAAGTCCTTACTTATTTTATTTGGAGGCTGGTGTCACGACAGTCAGCGTGAGGTGCCCCGTTTATTAAAACTGTTAGATGAGGCACAGGTGTCCCTGGCCATGCTGCAATTGGTAGCGGTAAATCAGCAAAAACAAGATCCAGAAGGCCTGTCTCGGGTTTACCAATTGCGTTTCACGCCTACGTTTATTTTGTTTGACGGGGAAACTGAATTAGGCCGGATAGTAGAGCGTCCAACGCTGAGTTTGGGGGAAGACCTCGCTCATTTAGTCGCTATGTCATTAGCCACTAAATGAGTGTGCAGCATTTGATACAATTGTTGTAAGTCAGTGGGTTTACCTAACACCCCAGTTGCGCCAAGCTGGTGGTAAGACGATATATCCTGTTGATTGACATTGGCTGTCTGCATAATGATCGGCACCTCTACCCCCTGTTCACGCAGTTGTTGGGTGGCTGTTGTGCCATCCATTTCTGGCATCTGCACATCCATTAAGATCAAATCAGGCATAAACGTGGCATAGGCAGTTAAGGCCTCAAGCCCGTTGTTTGCGGTGCAGATGATGGCATTGGTTGGCGCTAACATCATCTGCAAAATTTCTTGGTTAATAAGATTATCTTCAACCAACAATATGCGTTTTGACCTTAAATCCGGTGCCTCTGTCAGTTCTGAAGTTGATTCACTGGCAGCGACATCGTTAGTTTGGGCTGGTTCAACACACACATAAAAATGAAAACTTGCTCCCTGACCTAACTGACTCTCCACCCACAGGTCTCCTCCCATTAACCTCACCAACTTGCGGCTGATATACAAACCTAAACCTGTTCCACCAAACAGTCGGGTGGTGGAGGCATCAGCCTGTTTAAACGGAGTAAATAAATGGTCAATTTGGGCGGGGCTAAGACCAATGCCTTGATCAATAACGCTAAAGTAGAGCCTCTGCTCATTATGCTCCTGTCGATAGTGTGCTTGCAGTGTGATGCTGCCTTTGGCGGTAAATTTGACTGCATTAGAGAGGAGGTTGTTTAAGATTTGGCTGAGTCGCAAACTATCACCGAGCCACTTGTTGCGCATTTCAGGCGCCAATTCAACCAACAAGTCTATGCCTTTTTGCGCGCAGTCAGGGGCAATTAACTCCAGGGTTTCATTAACCAGCTTGGCGGGAATAAAGTGAGTTTTTTCAATATCTAATCGTTCTGCCTCAATTTTTGATAAATCAAGAATGTCATTCAAAATGCGCAGCAGGTTTTGACCTGATTGCAGGGCGGTGTTCAGCATATTGGTATGTTTATCAAACGAGGCGTCTTGTTTAAGCAACTGTAAAATACCGAGTAAGCCATTCATTGGGGTGCGAATTTCGTGGCTCATGTTAGCCAAGAACTGTGATTTAAGTTGATCGGCGTCTTCAGCTTTGCTGCGTGCATGGTCAAGGTGCAGCATTTGTTGTTTAATTTTTTCGGCCATGACCATCAAGGCCCTGTTGATCTCTTCGAACTCAAGGTACTTGCTGTTGTGCTCAATGTCTGAGTAGTGGCCTTCGGCAATTTCCTTGCTTAATACCACCACATCTTCGATGGGTTTATTGAGTTTTTTGAACCACTGACGCAGGAAGAAAAAGCTCATGAGCAAGATGATGCCTAGGGCACTCAGGGTCAGGTACAAGGTTTGATAAATATTGGCGGTGTAGGCGGTCTTGGGGTAGTACGTCGCTATCGTTAATGGTTTGAGTTGACCATTATCCTGCAAGATTGTTTGTAGTTCGTGTTGCGCAACTAAAAATTCATCGGCTGGTTGCGGTGCTTCACCGAAGGTCAAATTAGTCGTTTGCAGAAGATACTGTCCGGCCGTTTTTGCATCTAGATTGTTTTGCTTAATTTCTTGTACCAATGCAATGGGATCAATAAACACCATCATCAAGGCACTGGACACCATGGGATTAATCAATGATTTTGTTGCCCGTTGCAATGGAACCACAAAAGCAAGTTGACCATGTTGCGCCATGGGTAAACTGTAGTTACCTAACCAAGCTGCCTCAAAGTAGTGTAACTCAGGCAATTTGCTCATGGTGCTGTGTTGTAAATTCCCTTGGATAAACTCAGTGAGTAGCTCTGAGCCTACTTTTAGGGCAGCAAACGGGAAGCCCGATAGGGTAAAACCCTGCTTGTCGACGATCAACACAGCCGTAACAGCAGAATGGCTCTGCGCAAATTGTTGTAAGGATTTGTCGGCGGCTTGTGCATACAAAATATTGGTGGCTAACTCCCCTAACGCTCGGTTTTGACTAAGCCCTGCAATGGCGTATTGATAAAATGAAAAGCGATTATCTAAAGACGACGCAAGGGCTTGATTATTCGATTGCAGGGCATCTTGTGTGGCCAGTGACTCAGAGCGCAAATTGATGAACAGAGAGTAGACAACAACGCCCACTAAAGGCACCAAAACAAACAGGACTATTTGCCGAAACAACAACTGGCTAAACGATACTTTTTTCACCCTAGTTGGCTCTCTGTCCATGACGATTAATCGATTCTTCTGCCAAATGCTGCATCAACTGGGTAGCTTGTTCTGCCGTGACTATTTCAGCGGCATACCGCCGAAAACCAATGCCCATCGCCTCCCAAACGATGGCCATTTCTTCACTAGTGGGTAAGGGAATCGACTGATTTAACTGTTCAATCAAGGTGTGTAATCGAGGATTACCAATCTGATCAAGCTCACGTAACAGTTTAGTATTCACCGGCAAGACCTGCATTTTTTGCCATAACAGGCGCTGCACCAATTCGCTCTGTAAGTACTCGATTAATCTAAGCAGTTGCGGGCGTTTTTCACCGTTTAAGGCGTTACCGGGAAAGGTCAGAACATGAGTCGAAAAATACGAACGCATAGGGTGATCTGCTATCATTGGCAAGGATGCCACACCTAGGTCTTCACCCAAGGCATCGCGAAGCGCACCTAACGACCAATCACCCGAGAGCAAATAGGCTGCTTGTCCAGCGTTGAAGGCGCTGATGGAACAGTGGTAGTCACAATTAGGATCAACTAAACCTTGTTTCGCCACTGAAGTATAAAACGCCAATGCTTGTTGCATGGCCGATGTATCTAACTGCACGGTATCTTCGCTAAGTGGTATCGATTGCATGGCTGTGATGAAGGGGATCAACCAATACATCTCGTTGTAACTCCAAGTAATTGCCCGTACATCGGCAGGCAACTGCTTAGCTTGCTGTTGTAACTCACGCCAAGTGCTTGCAGCATCACGCACTAGGCGTTTGTTGTAAAACAACAATAAATGATTGCCAGCAATAATGGGCACGCTGCGAAACTGGCCTTTTATCATGGCAGATTGTTTAAAAATAGGACTGGTTTGCTCACTGAGCAACTGAGGGGGGATTTCGCTGTACTGCAAAGACGCCAAACCAAGAAAATCAGCAGGCAGTATGGCTGCGTCGGGTAGGGTGACACTTTCACTACGTTGCAATAACTCTACTTTCAGTTCGCTGTTGTCAAAAAAACGTGTGTCTATGGCAATCCCAGTCTCTACTTCAAACTGTTTAACGATGTCGTGAATCGCTGGATTTTCGTGTCCAACTACAATGGAAAGCTTTTGGCTATTGCTGTCTTGCGCAGTGCAGACGCCAGCACTTAACAGACAGTATAAACCAAGCAAAATTCGCTGAAATAATGGTCTGTATGGGCGACTTAACTGCTTTGGTAGCACTGCTGAAACCACGACGCTAGTGATGAATAAACGTATCTTAACCTAAGCTCATCACGGCGCAAGTTTGTCTGCTGTGCTAATTTGTTCGGCGTAAGCAAATAAGGCAGGGCTGCCACCTGTGTGCCAAAATAAGACCCTGTCCTTGGTTGTAAAATAGCCGCGGTTGACCAAATCGATGAGACCGGCCATGGCACGTCCGGTATAAACGGGGTCAAGTAAAATTCCCTCTTTACGCGCCAATAACTCAATGGCGTGCTGCTCGGCGGCACCTAAGACTCCGTAACCTTCGGCAAAATAATCATCACACAGATTGACATCGTCTGAGCTAAAAAGTCTGTCTAAGCCCACCAGCTGAGCCGCTTGGTTAGCAAGCTCGACAATACGCTGTGCAAAGGGCAGGGCTCCTGATTCATCTTTGTCGATGTTGATGCCTAACAGGGTGTAGCGCTGGTTTAACAAGGCTTTACCCAGCATTAAGCCAGCATGGGTAGCGCCAGAACTTGAGGCAAAAACGATATGGGTGATAGGTGTATGTTCAATTTGTTGTTGCAATTCCACTAATGCATTGGCAAAACCTAAGCAGCCTAGGGCGTTTGAGCCGCCATATGGCACAACGTAGAGGGATAAACCCTGCTTGCTTAGCTTTTGTACCAAGGCGGGAATACCCTCACCCTTACGCAGTTCCCCTTGCCAATGAATGTGACTACCAAAAAGTTTATCTAACAGTAAATTGCCATTGGTATGTGCAGGCTCATCGCCCCCTAGCATTAAATGGCAGGGTAAACCCAACATCGCCGCCGCTGCTGCGGTTTGTCGGCAATGGTTAGACTGCACGGCACCAGCGGTAATCACACAATCACTGAGTTTGGCTTTTGCATCACCAAGCAAATATTCAAGTTTGCGCACCTTGTTGCCACCTAAAGCCAAACCACTCAAGTCATCGCGTTTTATGTAAATATCTGGGCGGTTGAGTAAAGCGCTTAAGCGACTTAAATGACTCAAAGGTGTCGGAAAAACACCCAAGGACAACCGTTCAACCGCCTGTAAAGCGGGCAATTTTTGCATGATTATACTCTACTCCTCATTGCCAAAAACCACGGCTACAATGGGTATAATAAACGTTCAACGCACACCTCAAGCTCGTGCATTATTGGCTTTGCCGCAGGTTTTTCTGGTGCAGGCGCAGGAGATCGGCAAAGATTTCTGGGTGGCTGAGCAGTGCCAGTTTTTCTTGATTATGCATCCATTCCAAGGCCTCGTCGGCATCATGTGCATCCGCTATTTTATAGGCCGCGCCCATTTGATTGATGGGAGGGTGGCCGCGTGCGGCTTTTGGTGCCGTTAATACCATAGAAAAGTGTTGTTCACGCAGTTGTTGTTCACTCAGTAAACGATGGATATTGATGTCGGCGACAACCTTAGCAAAGTGCGCAACATAGGATTCTCGCTTTTGCATCACCGCGTGTTCTGTTACTTCTTCAGGAATGTTCAGTAAACCCACAAAACGCAGTACCCGCGCTAGACCCTGACTACCACTTAAGGCAGACAGTGGAATGGCGAATACCAATCCCACTAAGGTAGGAGCAAGCCACAGTAACAGTGGTGGCGAGTAGTAGGATAAAACCAGGGTTATGCTGATACCGATCATGGTATGCCAGCTGTGCAGACGAAATAACTGTGCCCAAGGTAACCCGCTGTATTGACGTTGTTGTGCAGACCAGCCAGAGTCACGGCCACGAAATATATCAATGATGTGTTTACTGTGGATCAACATGAAGATCGGGGCATACAACACCGAAAAAAATAGTTCCACACAGGCCCCTAGTATTAGGCGAATAACGCCTAATGGTCGGCGCAACTCAGGGCTGAATATAGCCCTTACCAAACCTAATATTTTGGGGACTAATAGGATAGCCATGGTGATGACAAACAGCTGCACCATGCGCTGTGAGTCAAAGACCGGCCAGTGGGGAAATAAACTCATTTCGTCAGAAAAATATTCCACGTTGACGTAGTGAATTTGCACCGCCATCACAATACCAATCAAAATCAGGGCAAACCAGATGGGTGAGGCGAGGTAGCCCATAATACCAGTGAGCATGTGAAAACGATTTGGCCAACGTAAACCTCGTGCACGTAACACGGCCAAATGCTGAATATTGCCTTGTGCCCAACGTCTATCGCGTGTGGCGACATCCGATAAACTGGGTGGGCTTTCTTCCCATGAGCCTTTTAAATTAGGTAACATGCGCACCGACCATCCTGCACGGCGCATCAAGGCAGCTTCGACAAAATCGTGAGACAGAATATCGCCACTGAAGGGTTTTTTACCTCCTAAACTGGGTAAACCGGCGGTAGCGGCAAAGGCGCTCACGCGAATGATGGCATTGTGCCCCCAATAGTTACCATCATTACCCTGCCAAGCCGTAATGCCCTCAGCCACAATAGTTACCATCATTACCCTGCCAAGCCGTAATGCCCTCAGCCACAATGGGTCCGTATATTGATCCCGCAAACTGTTGCAAGCGCGCAAACAAAGTATCGCCCCTGTAAAGGCAAGGCAGGGTTTGCAGAATGCCGCTATTCGGATCAGTTTCCATTTCTGCCATGAGGGTGATCAAGGTCTCCGCCGACAATAAGCTGTCGGCATCTAAGATCAACATAAAGTCGTATTGCCCACCCCAGCGACTGACAAACTCGTGCACATTGCCGGCTTTTTTAGCGGTGTTGTGGTAACGACGGCGATACCATACCTGCATCTCCCCCGCTAATTCGCTTTGCAGTGCTTTCACCGCGGCTGTTTCTTTCACCCATAAATCAGCTTTGTTGGAATCAGAAATAATAAAAATTTCAAATTGTTGTCCCCAGCCTTTGGCCACCAAGGCTTTTGCCATACTCAACAAGGCTGCACACGTTTGACTGGCATCCTCATTATAAATGGGCATTAATAACACCGTTTTTTTGTGGCTTGTTGTGTGGCTACGCGACACCAAGGGTTTGGCCCTGAGCAAAAAGCCGGTGAGCGCGGCACAAGCGGCTAACGCAATCCAAATAAACGTGAGGGCAAACAAAACCACCATTACCCATTGCAAAACCGTCACGTCCACCTGTGACACAATCAACACCATCTGATAAGTGGCATAGCTGGTCATAGTTATGGCGCCGCCAAAGGTTAATAATCGTGCAAGGTAAGTGCGCCATGTTTGATTGGCAAAATATGCTTTGGGCTTACGGCTAAAATTTTGCGCTGGCATGGCCAATGGCTTCTCAGCGGGGGTGGCACCTTGACCCTGGTTTAACGTGTCCATCGGTACAACCATGTTTCACCCCAAGGTTTATTATTGCTGGTCAGTCCGACGCGAAGCTCAGCCATGTTTGCATCACCGGGGGCAAATTTTACCACCACTCGGCATTGGCCGCTTTGTGGCAATATTTTCACCACACTACCCACCATGTTGCCTGCGCTGGTACTGGCATTCACCAACAAGTTATTGGGAATATCAGGCCCCGAATAGTCCAATACAAATTCACGCACTTTTTCATCACTTAAACTTCGTCCTGAAGCACTGGCGACAATACGACCTGACTGGCCTTCCGTCGCCACTTGCATACCCCAGAAAATTTTGTACTGAAAACTGTATTCCTGCCCCTTGCGCAGTGGTGCCTTGGGTTGCCAAAAAGCGACAATGTTGTCGTGGATTTCTGCATTGGTGGGTATTTCAATGAGTTCAACATGACCGGGCCCCCAATCACCTATTGGTTCAACCCAAGCAGAAGCGCGTTTTTCGTAGTTGGCCTCCATGTCTTGAAAATCATGAAATTGTCGATGCCGTTGCAACAAACCAAAGCCTGAGGGTGCCGTATCGCTGAAGGCGGAAACTTGTAATTTTTTAGGATTGATCAACGGCCGCCAAATTTTTTCGCCATTGCTGCTGATAATAAATAAACCATCTGAGTCATGCACCGCGGGGCGAAAGTCATCAAAGCGCTGCCTGTCCATGGCGTTAAACAAAAACATGGAAGTAAGTGGTGCAATGCCAAATACTTCTATGCTGCGTCGTGGGTAAAACCGGCTGTTAACTTCAACAACAGTATTGTCGCCAGGGGTCGCCTTAAAGGTAAAGGCACCGGTCAGCGATTTACTCTCCATAATGGCGTGAATAACTAAAGTGGGTGAGCGTTCTTTGGTGCGCTCAATCCAAAATTCAGTGAAGACTGGAAATTCTTCGCCAGACGGCCGAGCCGTATTTATAGCCAGTCCACGCGCTGATAATCCGTACCAGTTATGCTTGCCAACTGCGCGAAAATAACTTCCACCCTGGAATACCATAAACTCATCCCACACATCGCTGTTATTGATGGGCGTCGTTACCTGAAAGCCAGAATAGCCACTGGCTTTGCTTTGTTTGGCGGCATCTAAGTCTTTGTCATAGTTGAATATTTCACTGGTATATAAGATGCGCCGCGATATGCCTCCTACCACTAAATTAAGCTTAACTGGGGTCTTGAATAAAAAACCCGGATGCATAGGAATGAGGCGAAATTGACGATCTTCTTTTGCCCAAATGGTGGCCGCACGTTGAAACTGAATTTTTTTATAGTCGTCGTAATTTAGCTGACTCAGCGGATTATCTGCTTCGATCTTTTGTTCAACAAAAGGTTTGCTTGCGAGTGTTTTGGCATGGTCTTCGAGCCATTGTCGATTAAAAGCATGGGTTGGGCGATCTTCTTCTGCTTGCAAGCATGGTGTGACGCTCAAACAAGTGAGGATGAGCACAGAATAAACAATCCTAAACGCGTTCAACGTAAAATTCCTTGGTAAAGAGTTCATCAAAATTATTTAAAAGCAGGAAGTGCGCCACATTCAAATTACTGATCCACAACAGTGATTGTACAGTGTTAATCAGGAAGCGGCGTTTGCCTAGGTCATTGGGGTATGTAGGATGGATATTTTTTACTTTCGTGTTGACTCAACACCAAGAACATCTGCCAGCCAGCGTGTTACCGTGATAACAGCGCGGTACTCACTGGCTTTGTGCATTAACTCAGTGTTATGAAAGTTTGTTCTTAAAATCCTCGTAGCTAAATTGGCGCACTAATTCAAAGTGTCCATCTTTGCGCAAAATGCCAATAGATGGATGCTCTACGCCATTAAAAAAAGTCGTTTTTACCATGGTGTAGTGGATCATATCTTCAAAAATAATCCGCTCACCAATTTGCAACTCATGGTCAAAGCTATACAAATCGATGGCATCACCAGTTAAGCAGGAGTTGCCACCAAAGCGATAGGTATAGGCTTTTTCGCCAGCCTTACCGGCGCCGCGCACAGCCGGTCTGTAGGGCATCTCAAGTACATCAGGCATATGAGCCGTAGCCGACATATCCACGATGGCAATACGATCGCGATTTTCAACAATATCCACCACTTCGCAAACCAAGGGGCCTGTCTGCCAAGCCACAGCTGAGCCGGGCTCGAGGATTACAGTCAGATGCGGGTGCCGTTGTTTAAACGCTTTTAATACAAGAATTAAGTGATCAACATCATAACCCGCTCGCGTCATCAAGTGGCCACCACCAAAATTGATCCACTTCAATTGGCCAAAGTACTGACCAAATTTTTGTTCCGTGGCCAAGATGGTGCGTTCAGTGGCATACGAGTCGCATTCACACAGGTTATGGATATGAAAGCCTTGCAAGCCACTTAAGTCTGCCCCTACTAAATCTTTGGCCAAAATACCAAAACGCGAACCCGGTGCACTGGGGTCATACAGTTCTGTTTCTGCCTCACGATGTTCCACATTCAAGCGAATACCTGGTGACACCGAAGAGGCTAATATTTGCTGTTTGTAACGTTGCCATTGTCCCAGACTGTTAAACGATATGTGGTCAGCAAGCTCAAGTAATTGATCAATATCTTGGGGCTTAAACGCAGGTGAAAAGGCGTGGACTTGTTTACCAATGGTCTCTTTACCCAAACGTGCTTCCCAGACCGCACTGGCGGTGGAACCTTGCAAGTACTGTTTAACCAAATCAAAGGTTGACCACATGGAGAAACCTTTCAAGGCTAAAATGATTTCCACCCCGCTCTCTGCCTGCACCCGTTGCATCAATTGCAAATTGGCCTCAAGTTTCGCTTCTTCACATACGTAACAAGGCGAGGGAATGGCGGGGTTTAACATGGGGTCGCGGGTGGTATCAAAAGTCATGTACAGATCCAAATTGTTAGCGCAACAGGTAAAGGCGCATCGATCAAGGTAAAAATGGCAAGCTTGAGTGTCAAGGGAGGCGATGCTTGGTTTGCATCGCCCCACTGCATACACCGAGATTGGCTATTTTTTAAAAGGACTGTGTGGCACGTCAATCACTTGCCATGGCAAACCGTGCACATTGAGTAATTCCATGAATGGATCAGGGTCAAACTGTTCCATATTCCAGACACCTGGTTTTTTCCACGTACCGTTTAACATCAGTGCCGCACCAATCATTGCTGGTACACCAGTGGTATACGATACTGCTTGTGCACCGACTTCGGCATAACAAGCAGCGTGGTCACAGTTGTTGTAGATGAAAATGGTTTTCTCTTGCCCGTCTTTGATACCTGTAATGTAAGTCCCGATGCAAGTCATGCCGGTATAGCCTTGTGCTAACGAGCCAGGGTTAGGCAGTACGGCCTTCAAAAATTCCAAGGGTACAATTTGCTGGCCTTGGAAATTGATGGGTTCGATGCTGGTCATACCGATGCCTTCCAATACCCGCAAGTGGGTGAGATAGGCTTCACCAAAAGTCATCCAGAAACGCGCGCGTTTTAAGCTGGGGAAATGTTTAACAATGGATTCCAGCTCTTCGTGGAACATTAAATACGAAGCACGCACGCCGATGTTTTGATAATCCAAGTCTTCACGCACACTTAAAGGGTCAGTCTCTTTCCACTCACCGTTTTCCCAATACCGCCCGCGTTGGGTGATTTCGCGGATGTTGATTTCTGGGTTAAAGTTGGTGGCAAACGCTTGACCATGATCACCGCCATTGCAATCAACGATGTCTAAGTAATGAATTTCATCAAAGTAATGTTTTGCCGCGTAAGCGGTGTAAACGTTGGTTACACCTGGGTCGAAACCACTGCCCAACAAGGCCATTAAACCGGCTTGTTGGAACTTCTCTTGGTAGGCCCACTGCCATGAATATTCAAATTTTGCGACGTCTTTAGGTTCATAGTTGGCGGTGTCGAGGTAATCGACGCCAGTTTCTAAACAGGCATCCATGATCGCCAAATCTTGATAGGGCAGGGCTAAGTTAATCACTAAATCGGGTTTAACTTGTTGAATGACTTTTACAACTTCACTGGCATGGTCAGCATCAACGGCAAACACACCTTTGATTCTGTCGCTACCAATTTCTGCTTGTAATGCCGCGCATTTTGATACGGTACGGCTGGCTAAATAAATTTCGTCAAAAAATTCCGGCAATCGAGCACACTTTTTAACGGTAACGGCGGCAACACCACCAGCGCCAATGATCAAAACACGACGAGACATAAGAGGATCCTTATTAGATTGACTACATAAAAACGCGCATGCTATCAGGTAATTTAACTAACACAAGTGACAGTGATATTAAGCTCTTTAAAATAGGGGATAATCACGGCTATTGCCAGTTTAGATCTAGACAACAACAGCGTGTTTGCTTGACTCAAGCGCCTGCATTACTTGGTGCATACGTTGTTCAACAGAGCCTCTTACCACCATGTGTTGAATACGCTGCTTGGCTAAATACTGATCAATAAAGTGTTGAAACTCGTGGCGATTTGCGTCCCCTGAGCGCTCCCATGTATCGTCATATGGGATCTCGTCACCACACACCACCACAAGATCATAACGCTGCCAACATTGTTCTGCTAAGGCATTCAATTCTGGCAGGGCTCGTTGATGGTAATGTAAGGCAAAATGCCAGGTGGTAAACGCATTGGTATCACACAACAATACGCCATTGGCAAGCTGCTGCGCTTCATCTTCCCAGCGATTTTGGGTTTGGGCAATATGCAACAATTGTTGTGGGGTAAGACGTCGGTCAACCTGATGTTCAATCCAGTATTCGCGTCCATACTCGGCTACGGTTAAGGTGTTTAGTGCCTTGGCCAATGCTTCACACAAGGTAGTTTTGCCAGTTGACGGCGCACCTAAAAAAACAATTTTTTTAATCATGTGGCGGGAAGTTTGGCGACTACTTGGTGAGAAACTTTGCTTATTAAATCATTGAATACCAATGGACACAAAAACTCTTGGTGAGCGCTAATATTTTTGCGGATTTTTGTGCCCGAAATAGGTACCTGTAAGCGATATTGGTCAACCCGAACATCAATACAGTTGAGCGCTAAACTGACGTGTTCACCATAGGACTCGCTGCTAAAGAAGTAATCAATATGTTCATCCTTGAGCAATGTTTGTAGATATTGATCATGTAGAGCCGTAATGGCGGGTGAATAGCCGGTTTGTTTGGGTGCATCTTTTGCCAGCACAATTTGCACTTGAGGATAAAGGGTGCTTATCCAATTGGCTCGCACAGATAAGGGGCACTCTGGCAGTTCGTCACAGTCGTACACGACCACCACAAGTTTATCCACTTGGCACAGTGCAGTGTCGATCACTAATTGATGCCCGCGATGTAGCGGTGCAAATTTGCCAAGTGTTAAACCGGTGACAGGCATATCAGGACTGCTGCGCTGTCTGGTTATTTTGCCAGGCCTTATGCCACTGCCATTGGCCAACGATGGCCATGATTAAGAAACATAAATAAAGCGCAGACGTTGGATACAACTGCTTTTGCCAGTAAACCGCAATCGCTACCAGATCTACCACAATCCAAAAGGCCCAGTTAAACAACTTTTTGCGAGACAACAGCCACTGCGCCACCAAGCTCGCGCAGGTGGTAAAAGCGTCAGCGTAAGGCAAGCTCGCATCCGTATATTGAGTCATCAAAAAGCCCACTATGTAGGTGCTACAGACAACCGCAATCAGCCACAGTAGGTATTCTTTTTGAGTACCCAGTAATACACGAACATGACCACTCTCATCTTGTGCTTGGCGCCAAATAAACCAGCCATAAAATTGAAAGCCAATATAAAACAGGTGTAAGCCCATGTCGGAATACAGTTTTACCTCGTAAAAAATCCAAGCGTAAATACTGACCTGAACCAAACCAAAGGCAAAACTCCAAATACTGCGTTTGATCAACAGGTAAACACAGATAAAACCGGCAACAGTCGCTGTCCATTCAAGAGGCGAGGCCCCGGCAAAACCTTGCAACCAGTCTTGTAAGTTCATGAATAATCGTTACTTTTTAAAAAACATGTAGTTGGTATCATGTCTGAATTGTGATGGATTAGCCAGTTTCGTTGTTGAGCATTTATACCTTAACTCACGGCGTTGCGGGCACCCTGTAAACCCCCAGTGTGTAAGACCAAGATCTTACTATTGTTGGTAAAATAGCCTGCTGCTAACAAGGCTCGCAAGGCAAAAAATACCTTGCCACTGTACACAGGTTCAATGGCCACACCGTGTTGTGCGGTAAAAGTCTGACAAAACGCCCTAAGTTCAGCAGTGCTTTTAGCATAACCGCCAAAATGAAAATCGTGAATGATGTGCCAGTTGGATGCTGATTTTTTGTGGGTCTCTGGCAGCAACGCTGCCACCAAATTTTCTAAATAACCTTCGCCCTTTAAGGCGGCAATACCCAGAACTTGGGTATGATGATGTGGCGCTAATGCCGCGATAATGCCTGCCAAGGTGCCGCCACTAGCCACAGGAGCCAAAATATAATCATAGTTTTGTTGCAATTCAGCCAGCAATTCCTGAAAGCCAGCGAGAGCACTAGTTTGTGAACCACCTTCAGGAATGATAACTGAATCCTGATAACGCTGGTGAAGCTTTGCTAAATAACCAGGCTCTGCGCGTTGTTGATAAAGGTGTTTGTCGACGTACTGAATGTCTGTATGCCACTGCCGTAAATCTCGCAACATAGGGCTTGGGTTAAGTTGATAATTGCCCCGCACTATCGCGGTAAACGGAATAGCAAGCTGGTGGCAACAGTAAGCCAAGGCATGCAAGTGATTAGAAAAACCACCACCAAAGCTGATAACACGGGCTGGGGGGGTAGTGAAAAAATGCTGCAATTGATGTTGTAACTTGCGCCACTTATTGCCGGAAATAAACGGATGAATTAAATCATCACGTTTTACAACAATGTCCAGATTAGTCGCTGCTGGCCAATCAATATCGAGTCTATGCTCAGACGAAGGCAGAGTGAGCGCTAATCGTTTGCTGAGCATTTCTTTGGTCATAGCGGGTGTCCATTGTTGATTTTCTTGCGCAAATCTCTGCAGGATCACATTGTAACTACTGTGGTTTGTGCTGACGAGGCTTTGCCACAACGTTATTCAATACGATACGAATAACAGACATACACTAGCAGGCACAAACAAACAAACAGCGGCGAGTGCTTGGCCTTATATCACTGCAGCTAACAGCCTCTCGACTACTGGAATTCAATCAAGTTTGTTTGTCTGTTTAAACGAAATTTTTAGCTTAGATGCGGGTAACTCAAGTAGTCTGAAAGACACGTAAGATGCTGCCGTGGAAAAGATTAATACAAACCAAGCGGCCGCATAAGAATTGTCGATTATTTTGCTAGCAATAGAGCTGAATATCGGGTGAAAAAGGTAAATTGAGAAACTTAGACCGCCATAAAAGCACAGTATCTTGCTACTGAAAAACACGGATAGTGGAGTATTAAAATTAATAATCGACAGCAGTACAATGCTCCACAATAGCGCGTATTGAATAAAATATTTGTGAAAAAAATTGTAGTCGATTTGGCTAAAAGCCAGCGAAGCAATAGCCGGTGTCATCAGGATCAATACGCAAACTGCAAGGTAGCTGAGGGGGATTAAAATTCTGAAACGTTGTATCGATATGTTGCCCGCTTCTATTTCACACTGGATAGATGCCAAGGCTGTGCCAAACAAAAAAATGCATAAATAGGGTAACAAATGTGGATCATTGGTCAGTGACGCAGATTGCGGACTGATCATTTGGCTTAGGGCAACAAATATCATCAGTGTCACTATCTCGGCTAGATGTCCAAAATTCGTTTTTATCCAATAACTTATGAATATGATGACGGGTAACACAAAATAAAATTTGAATTCAACCGCAATACTCCAAGTCACGCCCTTGCCTTCTTGTAACAAAATATGGGCGATAAATTCTTTTAGGCTAAGTGCAAACGGAAGCCCGGCGTCTGATTTGCCAAAAAATGTACTGAGAATAGCAGTCGATATAAGCCCTAGAAGAAGATAAGGAATAAATAGAGGGTAAATTCGAAAGAATCTGCGCTGGGCATAATGGTTGAGCGATGTCAGGGAAAAAGCGGCGCTGCCTTGTAAAGCGGTGCAAGGATCATGCAGCTCATCTTGTCAGCATAAAACCCATTACCCCGAGTAAAAAACCCAAGACAGCGCCCATGGGCGGGAACCAATGTGCCTCAAGTTTTACTTGAGGAGCGATATCTTGAAATACAGAATATAAAATACCACCAGACGCGGCCAACATAATGATGGACAAAAGCACATGGTAGTCACTGAGCCACAGATAACCACTGATGCCAGCCACGGGGCCCAACAAGGCCAAGGCGAAAAAAATTGCCAGTATTTTACCGGCCTTATATTTGGGAGAGGTCGCCAGCTCTCGGTAGGCATTAAAACCCTCAGGTATGTTTTGCAGGGCAATCAGCGCGGCTAATAAATAGCTGCTGGGACTATTGATGGCGATAGCGGCCCCTAAAGCTATGGATTCAGGAATAAAATCCGCCAACATGGCCGCCAATTGGCTCGCCGGTGTTTTATTTTTTTTCAGGAACATGTCGAGTGCCATGAAGGCAACACTGCCCCCCAGAAAACTCACAGAAGCAAGCCACACGGGCACATGATGAATGCTTTCTGGCACTAAGACTAAACCGACAGCAGATAACAATGCACCGCCACCAAAGGCCATAACAGCATGGCGTATTTCTTCTTCTAACCAGCGCGACTGGAAGTGTTCAACGCGGGCAAGTAAGCCACCTAAAGGCATGGCTAGGCCGGCTATTGATGTGGCGATGATCACAATGAATAAAGACGACATAATACAGCTTGCCTAACAAGGGAGGGAGATACTGTCTGTACATTACCCACTTAAGCCGTGTTTTTCCAGTCGATACAAAAACGCTTTGTAGTTGAGCTTCAGGCATTGTGCAGCCTTGGTACGATTGCCATGAAAGCGTTGCAGGGCTTGAGATAAGCAGGCCTTTTCCCAGGCGTCCCAGTCCAAGCCGTCTGCAGGCAAAACAAATCCTTGGTCTGCATCATTCGCACGTTCACTTTTGTGGTGTATATCGCTCAACAATTCCTGCTCATCACCTAATAGGATAAAGCGCTCAATGCGATTGGCCAGCTCTCTGACGTTGCCCGGCCACTGATAATTAATCAATTGTTTGAGTGCCTGGCGGCTCAACTGAGGTTTGTCGATTTTGTAGCGGGCACAGTTCTTTTGCACAAAAAATTCTAATAGACGCGGAATATCTTCGCTGCGCTCGCGTAACGCTGGCATGGCTAAGGGCACAATATTGAGGCGATAAAATAAGTCTTCGCGAAAGCTGCCCTGTTTGACCATGTAAGTTAAGTCGCGGTGTGTGGCGGCTAGTACTCGCACGTCGAGTTGAATCTCGTTATGGCTTCCCAAAGGGGTGACCGTACTTTCTTGCAAAAAACGCAGCAATTTAGCCTGCAAGGCCAGCGGCAGTTCAGCGATTTCGTCGAGAAATAGGGTGCCTCGGTGGGCACTTTGCAACTTGCCAATTTTGTCCTGATGCGCCCCTGTGTAGGCACCTTTTAGCGCGCCAAATAATTCTGCTTCAGCCAAAGACTCGGGAATTGCCCCACAATTTAACGCCACAAAAGGCTGGTCACTGCGGGCAGACAATTGATGTAAAGCGCGGGCGGCGAGCTCTTTGCCGGTGCCACTTTCGCCGCTGATCAGCACCGTAGCATCGGTATTGGATACCCGCCTGATGCGCTCGAAAACACGTTGCATACACGGGGCATTGCCAACCAAATCAACCAGTTGTTGTTGCTCAGAAAGGGCCTGACTGAGGACTTGGTTTTGGGTACGCAAGTGCTTGGCTTTGATAATTTTGTCAATGCATAGTTGCAATTCCTGGCGACCAAAAGGTTTAGCGAGGTAATCATCTGCTCCTGCGTTAATCGCCTCAACAGCATGGGCAATGGTGCCGTAGGCTGTAGCTATGGCAAAACCCAAGGCGGGCTGGTGGCGACGCACATAAGAAAGCAAGGTTAAACCAGATAACTCTGCCAACTTCCAATCTGAAAACACCGCATCAAACTCGCTGTCTTTGATGGCGATAATGGCGGCCTCGACGCTGTCGACGGCATGAGTAATAAACCCAGCACCACTCAAGATACCTTGCAGCAGATTGCGTTGGGTGCTGTCATCTTCTACCACTAAAATGCGGCTTGCCTCACTCACTGGTCACTACCTCTTGGTCATTTGCCTGCGCACAACTAAATGTAGCCACTGCAATACATCCTTGGTTTTGGTTGGGTCGCAGACTGATATCGCCTTGATAATGCAGTTGGCATAAACGTCTCGCTATATACAAACCCATACCTGCACCTTCAGGTTTTGTTGTCACATGGGGTTTGAATAGTTGGGATTCGATGGCGGGGGGGATGCCACAGCCCTCGTCGCTGACAATCAAATAGAGGGTCTGCTGCTGTTGTTCGGTTGCAATATGGATAAGCTGACCTTGACTGCTTGCCTCTATTGCATTGGTGATCAGGGTATGCGCAATCGCGCGAATTTCTGCTGGCGCAGCAAGCAGAGGGCTGACTTGCCCCGCGTTAAATACGATATTCGGTTGCTGGAGCATACTGAGTTCCAGCATCACATCTTCGATGATCTGATTGAGAAATACCTGTTGATTACGCTGTAAATCATCAGTTGTTAACTGCAGTAAAGCTCTGATTGTCTTATCAATATGGGTGATTTTTTGCCGAATACTCAGGGCTAAATCGCCGCGCGTTTGCGCACTTAGCTCAGCATTGCAAAGTTCTTCTACCGCCAGACCAATGCTATTAATTGGGTTACGTAAGGTGTGGGCTAAGCCTCTCGCCACCTCACCAAGTTCCGCCAATTGCTGCTGTTGCCCGAGGTGTTTCTCGACGCGCTGCAATTCTGCCAAACGTGCACTCATTTGATTAAAATGTTGCAAGGTCGCGCGAATCTCGGCGATCCCTGAAGGGGCGACTTGAAAACCCAGTTCTCCTCCTTGTAAGTGTTTAAAACCATGAGCTAGGTCTGCTAGGGGGCGACTGAGGGAATTGGCTAATACATAGGCCACCAATAAACCCAAGAGCATTAATCCCAGCGTGGCAACAACTAACCAATCGAAATAAGGTTTAAGGGCAGAATCTGTGCTATCGAATTGCACAATATGCCGTTCTTGCAATGGCTGGTCAGTATTGGTGATAGCGCTGCCAACAACATTGAAGGCTTGTGTGCCCTTTATTTGTCGAAAATCTATGCGTGAGATGGTGCCAATCAACGCGTCTCTGAACGGCAGGGTAAACGTTGGCTCGGTTTGCAAAATGCTAACCGTTTGGCTTTGATCACCTGTCATAAAGCTCATGCCTGAACCCAGATCCACCTTTTTATTGGGCGTATTGCTGATGGTTATCCGTAGGCTTGGATTGCCTTGTTCTTGTTCTTGTTCTTGGGCTTGGTTTTGGCCTTGGGCTTGCACCCTGTATGTGGTTTCGACGCTGCTACCTTGTTCTTTTTCGAGGTTTTGCGCCACGAGCATTAAAGCTTGACGAGACAAGGTGCGACTTTTTTGTACCACCTCTTCGCCCATTTGCTGTTGCGCATAATAGATAAAAAAGATCTGGGTGCCTGCTAATACACAGACGAAGATCGCGATCATCGCAAAAAGATAGTGTTTTAAAGACATAAACTGCCACATAGATTTCATTCCAACACGTGGTTAATCAAGAACCAAGCCATAATTGGTGATTGCTATCTTATTGAAAAATATCATATTAATTTTCCACGCTAGGGATAAAATCGGCATGATTTCCTCATTTGCGGAAATCATATCCCGATTTGCAGACATTTGTTATCTAGCTGAGTGAGCGGCGCCTTGAATATTAGGCTAAGGTATTGAAAAAGCCAGAATATTTAATCTTGGTACGGAAGTTGTTATCAAGCTTTGGTGAAGGCATGGTTATGCCATTGTCAAACGGTATGGGTGGTCAAGCCCCCCATCATTATCCAACAAAGAGGAATTTGTTATGCATAGTCTCGGTAAAAATTTAATTGCCGGCGCGGTATTTGGCGCCTTGTCTGTGGCTGGCGCCATGCATGCTAGTGCGGTGTCTGCCAATGATGCCGTGAAACATCAAAGGGTAGAGATAAAAGCGGTGAAAGATCATGATCTGACCGTATGGGTAGAAAAAGACGGTGATGCTAAAACCATTGTTCTTGATGCCAATGAATTGTTAGACCAAGACGCTTTACGCGCCAAACTTGCAGAACTGGATGAGGACACCCGCAATACCGTGCTGAAAACGCTAGAGGAGGTTAAAACCGGCACTGGCGGCTCTGGCAGTCGCAGCGAACGGGTGTTTGTGATGAACAAAGGTGATGGCCAACGAATCGATTTCAGCGACGACGAGGTGCAAATTATCACCACCGAGGACACTGGATCACGACGCATGGTGAAGCAAATTTTTATCGACGGCGGTGAGCAGAATCTGCGTTTAAAAGGCCATGCCGACGCGATTACGCAGTTGATTGAACGGGGTGAATTCAGTCGTGCAGAGCTGGATCAAATTCAAGTGGCTTTGGATGCAAAGCGCTAACACGCTGGTGGCGTAATCTGCCAGCTTATCTGCAGAGCATGGCTCGCTGAATCCTGTGGCGCAGACGCCCTTATTCTGCGCCCTGGGCATTGGCGGCAAGCTGCGCGTTGATGATGCTCAGTGGCTGAAATGAATAGTGGGAAAAATTGGGATTGTAATAGCGGCTGTTAAGTAAAATAGCCTCACTGTTCCAGTGTGGTTTGGCTAAAAAAGCACCAATTTTGTCAATGTTGTTGCCGTCGAGAATATCTAACTCAGAGTGAAATAAGGTACCAAAGTTTGCGGCAAAATCCCCTGCTAATAGAGCGTCTGCATACAAGGTAATGGCCCAGCCAGCTTCCATAAAATGGCCGCCTAAGGACGCACTTACTGCGCCACTTTTGATCGGTGCAATAATCTCTGGCGACCAATCAATGCTGGCCAAAATTGCGGTTTGTGGGCGTTTCGATTCCCGTAAAACTTGTAGTACGCCAAGAGCCATAAAATCACTGGCGATCCAATAACCGTCTATATCATCGTGGCGCTGCAAAATAGTGGGCATCATGGCATAGGCTGTTTGTCTATCCCATGCTGCATGCACCACATTAAATAGCTGCACATCTCTGCGTTTGGCTAAGGCTACACTCAAACCTTTTTCGCGCTGCTGGCTAGCAGTAGTAAACGTGAAACCAGAAAAAGCAAAAAGATGAATAGGGCAAGCACTGGTGCAGGCTTTTTTCTTGTCAATTTGCAGCAGCAGATATTCTGTCAGTTGTGCCCCCACCGCGACATCGTCGGTGGCGATATGACCTAACCACCGAGGAAATTTTTGCCGCGGCGTACCCAGTGAGGCCAAAAGTGGTTCGGTAAGTTGATTGTTTATGGAGAAATACGCGATATTTTTAGCCGCGAAAATTTGCAGCACTTTTTCTTCTACCCCTAGCCACAAGGAACTGACGATGAGGTCGGGCAGTGTTGACTGTTTATCTAAATAATCCTCGATATATTCTGTCACCCCAAAACGATCTATGTATTTTCGTGGAATATAACTAATGGTTAAATTGATATTAAACGCCTTCGACACGGCTTGGGCAAAATCAATTTGGCTTTCCCAGAAAGGGGTGCCCGGCAAGGAATTCACAAAAAATGTCACATTGGCTAATGGTGGTAGCGGTGCTTTTTCTTGTGCAAATATTGGCGTGGCAGCAAGTAGCCACAAGCAACAGCAGGTTATTTTGCTAATTTGAGACAGCCACCTTTTTACTGTTTTTATGTAATACATACTACCTGCATGACATACTGCCAGAATCCACCCTGTTACTTTGATACGTTTTGGCATGCCGCGCCAGTGTTCAAGGTGGTATGAATGTGCCTAAAGTTATATACCATGTGCACAAATTTTACAGCCATGTACCTGCTGATTTTTGGTAGACAATATTGTCGACTTGGCTGGCTAAAGTGAATGAACTCACGCAAAGCACGCTCAGAGCGCATGAGTCTGCTTCGCACTACCTTGGTTGATGAGCCGTTTTGCCTGCGCGTAAGGCCAAAAATATTGGACTTCTTTACTCGCTGCTCTGGCTTGTGCGTTCAGCCAATATTGTTGTGTCATTAAATCACCATGCATTTCTTTGAGCAGCAGTTTCAGGTGCTTTTTGCCCACAATAAAATGTTCAAACTGTTCAGGGAATACATCGCTGGGGCCAACAGATAGGGTATCTAATGCGTAAGGATCATCACTTTTAGGTAAAGCCCGAAAAGTCCGTTCATGCATGTAACAGATTTCATCATAGTCATAGAATATGACCCGGCCGTGGCGAGTAATGCCAAAATTTTTGTGAAGCATGTCACCGGCAAAAATATTGGCAGCGGCAATTTGTTTGATGCACAGCCCTAATTCATCGATGGCCTGACGAATAAGCTCAGGGTCACTTTGTTGCTCTAAATAAAGATTTAAGGGCGTCATTTTACGTTCGATATACACGTGTTTGATGATCACCTCGTGTTCATCAAACTCAATGCTAGAACGACACTCTGACAACAATTCCGCCATCAGCTCAGCTGACATGCGATCACGCGGCAGTCGAAAATTTACATACTCATGTGTATCGGCCATGCGTCCAACGCGATCGGTCATCTTCACCAAGCGATAACATTCTTTGACTCGTTCCCGGGTGATTTTTTTGCTTTCCGGAAAGTGGTCTTTGATGATTTTGAAAACCACGCCGTAAGACGGCAGGTGAAAAACGCTCATTACCAAACCACGGATGCCAGGCGCAAAGTCAAAATGGTCGTCAGTTTGGTTGAGGTGCTGCAAAAAATTACGATAGAACTCGGTTTTGCCGTGTTTGTACAAACCCAGTGAAATGTACAGTTCAAAGTGTTTTTTATTGGGCAAAAGCTCCTGTAAAAACGCCACCACTTCTGCGGGGTATTGTGTGTCGGCCATAAAATACGCTCGAGCAAAGCCAAAAATCACACTCAAATCATTACGTTCTAACAAAATAGCGTCAATGGTCATTAGTTGCTGATCATCCAACATCAATGCAACCACAAAAGGCAGGGTTTGCTCCGGCATGCATAAACGCCCCACCAAGTAAGCAGATTTACTGCGATAAAATACTGGTTTTAGCAATTCAATCGTGTGAATACTGGCCAACTGCGCCACACTGACGTGTTGACGAATGATGCGGTCAACCAAACTCAGGTCGCGCTCTTTGTCGGCAAAAGGCACATCAAAACGGTAGGTCGCAAATATTTCCTCTAACAAATCACGCACTGTGCCGTCGGTATTGAAGCTGTTCACGACTTTGTGGCGGTCCTGACCTGCTAAATAGCAACGGCTAGCCTGCACAAACATCACCTCATCATTAATGACTTGGTGTTTGAACAAGCGGCCGATCACCGAGTTATAAAACGTTTCTGCTAGTTCGAACTGTGGATGGTCGGCTAATAAGGCACTGAATTGCTGTTTTAATTCACGCCAAAACCCTTGATTTTGCTGCAAGGGGTACACGTTTTGATAGATGTCACTAACCGCCGCAGAGAGACTTTTTTCATAAATAGCAATCCGTTCTTTCACTGCGGCTTGGGTGGCTAACCATTGGGCCTTGGCAAAGCGTTGTTGAGCACCACCGGTAATGCGGCTGTGCCATCGATAACTTTTATCGAAGCCAGTCAGAATTTGATAGGCCACCTTGGCGGTGACGGATAGTTGCGCATTCTCGAGCATGATGGTTGCGGTGATAAGAGCCAAGTATGTGGCTGCCAAGCATAACGTAAACCAAGGAGAATTTGGTCTGATTTTTTGTTGGGCTGGTCGAGATCCTGATCCATCCGCCTGCACTTTGCCCTATGCTGCCCGCATTTAGGATGAAGATATGCGGCTAACAATGAATCCAGTGTTTGTATTTACCTTGTTGCTGGGTGTTGTACTGGTTTTTTCTGCGCAAGCCGAACCAAGCAACACGGCACAACATCACACCGTGCAAGTAGATGGTCACGCCCTGCACCTTGCTCGTTGGGGAAAACCCCAGCAAGATTTGCCGACGGTTATTTTATTGTCTGGCCCCATTGATACATGGCACTCCGACACTGCGTGGTTTGCTGCATTGGCCCCGAGGTTGGCGAGTAGTCATGAAGTGGTGGCAATTGATCGGGCTGGCTTGGTGTTGGGCACGCCAGACGCGCGTGTCGGGTATCAACATTTTGTCCACGACTTAAGTTTGTTATTGCCACAACTTGGCATCAAACGCGCAATCGTTGTTGCATTTGCCAGTAGCAATATCAGTTTACAGCTCCTTGTTAATGGTCCGGCTGCTGGTGTGATTGACAAAGCAATTATGATCGATCCAGATGTGCTCACCCCATTTTCCATCGCGCGTTACAAAAATGATGCAAGGCCGTTTAAGGATAATCTTGATGCCTATGTCAGCTTCATCCAAGACGGTAAATATAGCCCCCGAGTGGAGCAAAAAAATGCCACCGACTGGGCACAATTAACGGCTTTGCAAAGTCTGGATTCAGATACTGACTGGGACTATGCCAAATATCTATTTGCAGCGCGTTTAACCATTAACAATCAAGTCAATTTGTTTCGTGAAATAGCCATGTACGGGGAAGATCTCGATGCGGTAGCCGCCACAACATGGCCGGCCACTATTGTGCTGCGCATTGTAGACACCGATTTTGAAACAGCTTACATCACACAAAGCCCGGTGGGCGACGAGCGAGAGGGCTTAATAAAGTGGCAGCAAGACGCGTCTGAATATTATCAACGTCTTAGCAATGCAACGGCAGACGGCCGTTATATCCATACCACGCAAGCAAGTCATCTGTATCAGTTTGCCGAGGTGGATGCATTATTGGCATTAATTCGCGAGTAAACGGCGTTGGGTCTTAGGCAAATTGTTGTTTGAGCAGCATTTTGGTGAATTCTTTACGCAGATAGAAACCTCTCGGACGGGTTTGAATGAGCTGCCCAGCTCGGCCGATGGCGGTGGTTAGCGCTTGGCCATTGGCGGCTTTGGGGCGTAATTGCAGATATTGACCGTGACGAGCCGTGATGCTGTCAATTTTGCCCAAACTGATTAAAGCCATTAATTCTTCCCAGTCTTGGCGTAACAGTTTTTCTTGCTGTGCATTGGGCGACCATAAGAAGGGGGTGGCAATAATACGTTCACCGGGACTGACTTCGCGCCGCCCATCCACCGGCACCCAGAGCACGCGACTCAGCTTATTTCTAACGTTTGAGTCCTGCCATTGCAAACCCGCCACGTGGGTTAAATGTGCGTAACACACATAGGTTGTTTCAAGGGGCTGCCCCAACATGTCAATGGGCAGTGTTTTAAGTTCTACACCAAGTTTGGCAAAGTCTTGTTCACTTTTACTTCCTGCTGCCGCGCCCAAAGCGCGTTCCAGCAATTGGCCTGCCCAACCTTTATGTCGTTTAAAATGGGCGGGCACAACAATGCCGGCTGCTTTGGCTACTTCACCCAAAGTCAGACCGGCTAACTGGGCTGCATTGGTTAATAACTCATCCAGGCTTTGCGGTTCGCGCTCAGGTAGGCGCATGGTGTTTGTCCTGTGCTAAAGAGGCGGCCAGTTGCAGGCTACCGCGCAACAAGCAATATTGTGCAGCATAATAACTCAGCATCACCAACCAGAGGTCATAGGGAAGGGCATAAACAAATTTGTTGATGGCTAATAGCGCATCAGACAGCACAAACAATAAGGCGCCAAGTGGCAGGTACAAAGTCTGGCGACTCGCGCCAATAGCACAAAGGGCCATCAGACTAATCACACACATGTAAGCCACTACTGGCCAATACAGAGCGCCGACGTGAGGCAGTACAAAGGTCAAAGCGATGCCGACCCCCAAGGCCAAGATCAACAAATAGCTTAGTTTGTGGCTTTGCCACTTAAGATAACGAAAAAAACCCAGACAATAACAAATATGAGCACAGGCAAAACTGCCCAAACCCAGCATAAATCCATGCTGCAGAGGCAATGCCAATAAAAGGTCGCCACAGGCTGAAAACACCAAGGCAAGGCTAATCCATGTGCTTAAATGCTGACCAAGACGGCGCCATGCAAGCCACACCAACATGAGGATGGGCGTGGCTTTGCTCAGCGCAGTGAGGGCGATGGGCATCTGCGCGCCAAACAGCAAATACACCAAGCATAAAAAAACAAAGGTTGAACTAAAAAGCAGCATAAAAGTGCTCCATTTAACTGACTGTTTTTGCATAAGAATTTGCTAACAATGAAATTGCCATGACTCAGTCTTTTTTATTCCTTTGAAAGGTCTGTAGTTTATGGAAGAATGCCAGACAATTAAAGATTTGAGTTCTCGGGAGTCTAAGTGATTGATGCCGAAGGATTCCGCGCCAATGTTGGCATAGTGATTTGCAACGAACTCGGACAAGTATTTTGGGCAAGGCGCTATGGTCAGCATTCCTGGCAGTTTCCGCAAGGCGGAATCGATGAAAATGAAACTGCCGAACAAACTATGTATCGTGAATTATATGAAGAGGTAGGCTTACAACCAGAAGATGTAAAAATTCTCGCCGTTACCAAAAATTGGTTACGTTACAAATTGCCTAAACGACTGGTAAGACAGGGCAGTAATCCTGTGTGTATAGGCCAAAAGCAAAAGTGGTTTTTACTGCAACTTACTTGTAAAGAGGAGGACGTAGACTTGCTGCATTCGACTCATCCCGAGTTTGATAATTGGCGTTGGGTCAGCTTTTGGTATCCGGTGCGCAATGTTGTGTCGTTTAAACGTGACGTCTATCGACGGGTGATGAAAGAATTCGCCCCAACAGCCATGCCTGAAACGGCGGTTTTTTCGGAAGCTGTTGCCCCCCGTGCTAAGAAACGGCGCAAGGCTTAAACCCTATGTTGACGACATTAAAGCGCATAGTCCAAGAGGTGAATCAAGCACCAAATCTCGATGAGGCCTTAACGTGCCTCGCGAGTCGCTTGCGTGATGCTTTAAAAGTTGACTCATGCAGTTTGTATTTAGCCAACTACGAGCAACAGCATTTTTTGCTGGTGGCCACCGAAGGGCTGGCAAAAGAGGCCATTGGTCAAGTCAGCATTGGCTTTTCTGAGGGCTTGATTGGTTTTATTGGACAGCGCGAAGAGCCAATTAATTTAAGTAACGCCCCTGCTCACCCACGATTCAAATATTACCCTGAGGTGCAGGAAGATCTGTTCCATGCTTTTTTGGGCACACCCATTATTCATCAACGTAAAGTGTTGGGTGTATTGACCCTGCAACAAAGGAAAAAACGCAAGTTTTCGCAGAATGAAGAAGCGTTTTTAGTCACCTTGGCGGCACAAATTGCCGTGCAAATTGCCAATGCTCAAGCCCGCGGCTCTGTTCACCTATTAGAGCAAAACGTGCCCAAAGATTGGCAAAAGTCTTTGCGCGGTGTGCCGGGCTCTTCTGGCCTTGCCCAAGGCACAGGTTACGTGATCAACATGTTGGTGAATATTCGCAATCAGGTGCCCACCCGTAGCAAAGACGCCGCCCAGCAAGTCTTGTTGTATCGCAATGCGGTTAAAAAAACCCGAGCCGATGTAGCGGTGTTATCAGAGCGCATTCAAGGGGAAGTACCCGAAGATGTGCGGGCGATTTTTCAGCTGTATCACCATTTGCTTGATGCCAATAGCTTAGGGCGTGAAGTCGAGCAAAAAATTAACGCTGGCTGGGACGCCTGTAGTTCTTTGAAGATGGTGGTAGAGAGTTATGTGGGGCAGTTCCAATCCATGACCGACAACTACATGCGTGAGCGCGCCGTTGATGTAGAGGACATGGGCAATCGGGTATTGGCTAATATTCTGAATCAAGATCTTAGTCGAGGTTTAAAACGCGAATATCCAGACAAAGCCATATTGATTGCTGAAGAAGTGACAGCGGCTATGCTGGCGGAATTTCCCAGTGAAAATCTGGTAGGTATTATTTCCATGCGCGGTTCAACTAACTCGCATGCGGCGATCATGGCACGTGCCATGGGTGTACCAGCGGTAATGGGTTTGTCGAGTGTGCCCTTCAGTTTGCTTAACGACAAAGAAATTCTCTTGGACGGCTATACCGGTGACGTAATTGTGTCGCCAAGCTTAACCATTCGTCATGAATTTGCGCTGCTGATAAAAGAAGAACAAGTGCTCTCGGAACGGATCCGCAGCCAAGATACGCTGCCAGCCGTGACCACCGACAATTGCAGCATGAGTTTATTAACCAATACCGGTTTGTCGCTGGAAACCGAAAAAAATGACCACCCATATTCGGATGGTGTAGGGCTGTTTCGCACCGAAATTCCCTTTATGATGCGTGAACGTTTTCCTTCAGAACAAGAACAAGCCAAGCTGTATCGTTCATTGTTGTTAATCCAACCATCAAAACCTTTTACCATGCGTACTCTGGATGTGGGCGGTGATAAGCCACTGCCTTATTTTCCCATCAACGAGGAAAACCCCTTTCTTGGCTGGCGGGGCATTCGTTTGACCTTGGATCATCCGGAAATTTTTTTGGTGCAGGTGCGTGCCATGTTACGTGCCAGTTTTGATCTCGATAATCTCCACATAATGTTGCCTATGATTACCTCGGTGAATGAGGTGAAAGAAGCTAAAAGGCTGATAAATCAAGCGTTTTTTGAAGTCTCTGAAGAAGCTGTGCAACAAGAGTCAAGCTTGGTGATGCCAAAAATAGGGGTGATGTTAGAAGTGCCGGCGGTTATTTATCAACTACCGCAGTTTGCCAAGCATGTGGACTTTTTCTCAGTGGGTAGTAATGACTTGACCCAATATTTGTTGGCGGTAGATCGCAACAATGCGCGGGTTGCTGATCTCTATGATAGTTATCACCCAGCGATTCTGGCGGCCTTATATCAAATCGTGCAACAAGCAAAGCACTTGGATGTACCCATTACGGTGTGTGGTGAATTGGCCGGTGAACCCGGTGGTGCAGTGTTATTACTGGCGATGGGCTACCGCAAGTTGAGTATGAATAATCACAATTTATTGAAGGTTAAATGGGTTATCCGCAATGTCAGCCAGAAGGAAGCGGAAAAACTGTTGCAGCGTGTGCTGGTCTTAGATAATCCAAAAGAAGTGCGCAGCCAGATTAATGTGTATTTAGAAACCATTGGTCTGGGAGGCTTAGTACGTGCAGGATTATAAGTATCTACTCAGGGTGAACTTTAGCTTCTCTCGCATGAGCGACCTGGAAAAGCGGATTAGGGTGATCTAAGTGGATATTGGTCTGTCGATTTTGTTGTGGTGTATGCTGATGGGGGCCGTGGTGGGTTTTATGGCTGGTCTCTTGGGCATTGGCGGCGGTTTGATCATGGTACCCGCCATGTTGTATTTGTTTATGCATCAGTTGCAAATGAGTGTCGATTTGGCCATGCCAATGGCCATTGCTACGTCCTTATCTACCATCATTTTCACCAGTTTTTCAGCCACCTTGGCCCACTACCGTTTAGGTAATTTAAACCGTTTTATCATGGTGTACAGTGGCATAGGCATCGCTATCGGCGCATTGCTGGGAGCACAGTTGGCCTCCATTATTCCTGGCGACATCCTGAAGAAATTGTTTGCTGTGCTTGTACTTGTATTGGTGGCCTATATGCTGCTGGGCAAAAGAAAAGAATCTCAGCATGGGGTATCAAAACCTCGCCTGAGTACCATTGGTTTTGGTACGGGTTTGTTGTCAGCGTTAATGGGCATTGGTGGTGGGGCTATTTTGGTACCGGCGCTTGTGTGGTTTCGAGTGAATATCAAACAAGCCATTGGCTGCGCTTCCTTCAGCGGTATTCTTGTGGCGGTGTTTGCGTCGTTAAGTTTTGTACAAAGTGGCTGGTCAGTGCAGCATCTACCTGAGTGGTCTTTTGGTTATGTGTATTTGCCTGCCACAGTGGGCATCGTGATAGTGTCGGTGTTTACTGCCAATCTTGGGGCTAAAGTCAGCCATCGCCTGAACACTGTGTTGTTAAAACGAATTTTTGCGGGTTTTTTGTTGTTGGTCAGTTTACGCATGTTGTTAGGATAAAATGTTGTTATGAGTCAGAGTTATTATGTGTTTCCCCAGATTGATCCGGCGATTTTTACCATCGGACCAATCAGTTTACGTTGGTACGGATTGATGTATCTGGTGGGGTTTGTGGCCGCGTTTTGGTTAGCAGGTAAGCGTTTGCATCGCACAAGCTGGTCGAAGGATCAACTCAGCGATATGTTGTTCTGGGGGTTTTTGGGTGTGATCTTAGGTGGTCGTATTGGTTATGTGTTTTTCTACCAGTTCCCGACCTTCATGGCAGACCCTTTATATTTATTTAAAATCTGGACAGGTGGCATGTCCTTTCACGGTGGGTTGTTAGGTGTGATTACCGCGATGTGGTGGTTTGCCCGCAAGACCCAGAATCGTTTTTTCACGGTCACAGATTTTATTGCACCACTTGTCCCCATCGGTTTAGGTGCGGGTAGAGTGGGTAACTTTATTAATGCGGAGTTGTGGGGCAGAACAACCGACGTGCCCTGGGCTATTATTTTCCCCAATGCTGGGGCCTTGCCTCGCCATCCCTCGCAGTTGTATGAGTTTGTTCTAGAGGGTATTTTGCTGTTTATTATTTTGTGGCTATTTTCACGCATACCTCGCCCTACTGGGTCGGTGAGTGGCCTGTTTTTACTGTGTTATGGCAGTTTCCGCTTTGTGGTGGAGTACTTCCGTGAACCTGATCAGCATCTAGGTTTGATCAACGGCATGATCTCAAGGGGACAAATATTGTCGATGCCTATGGTACTTGGGGGACTAGCCCTGATCATTTGGGCTTACCGCCAAGCCAACGATACTACGACCGCCAAAACGGCGGCCAAAGCTAAAAAATCTTAAATTGATAACGAGAGATAAGTAGAATGCAGCAATACTTACAACTCATGCGCCATGTACTCGACACTGGCACCTACAAAGAGGATCGCACTGGTACGGGTACATTAAGTGTTTTTGGTTATCAGATGCGCTTTGATTTGCAAGCTGGTTTCCCGCTGGTTACGACAAAAAAATGCCATCTGCGGTCGATCATTCATGAATTGCTCTGGTTTTTAAAAGGTGAAACCAATATTGCCTATTTACGTGAAAATAATGTGCGTATTTGGGATGAGTGGGCAACGGAAGAGGGGGAGCTGGGGCCAGTTTATGGGCAGCAGTGGCGCAGTTGGTCAGGCCTAGATGGGCAAGTTATTGATCAGATTAGTGAGTTGATCGCCCAGATTAAACACAACCCAGATTCACGGCGTTTAATTGTCAGTGCATGGAACCCCAGTGTCTTGCCAGATACAAAGTATCCGCCCAAAGAGAATGCCGCAAAAGGCCGTCAGGCGCTGCCACCTTGCCATACTATGTTCCAGTTTTATGTACTGAATGGTCGATTGTCTTGCCAGTTGTATCAGCGCAGTGGGGATATTTTTCTTGGTGTCCCGTTTAATATTGCAAGTTATGCATTACTGACTATGATGGTGGCACAGGTATGTGAATTACAGGTGGGTGATTTTATCCATACTTTTGGTGATGCCCATCTCTATAGCAATCATCTAGAGCAGGCTAAGTTGCAGTTGAGTCGGGAGCCTTTTCCCTTGCCACAAATGCAAATTAATCCAGCAGTAAAAGATATATTTGCTTTTTCAATAGATGATTTTGTTTTACTGAATTACCAAGCACACCCCCACATTCCTGCACCGGTAGCAATTTAACGTATCTAGAAGGTAACGAGTCGCTTATGGCAACACCCGTGTTAATTTGTGATGATTCTGGGTTTGCACGTCGACAAATGGAAAGGTCGATACCAGATGGTTGGGATGTCAGCATCAGTCATGCGGAGCATGGTCAGCAGGCCTTAGAACTTATCCGCGCTGGCAAAGCCGACGTGATGTTTTTAGATCTGAACATGCCTGTTATGGACGGTTATCAAACCATGCAGGCAATTCGTGATGAAGATTTACCCACCTTAGTGATTGTGGTTTCTGGTGATGTGCAGCCTGAAGCGCGCAAACGCATGATGGCTTTGGGGGCTATCGACTTCATCCGCAAACCAATCGATAACGACAAGCTGATGGAAATACTCAATCAGTTTGGTCTCTACTCTGGGGATGCTTCCGCCTCGAAACGTGCGCAGGTGACCAAAGCGATTGTCAAAGAATCGAAAACCGATGAGTTAGATGCCTATCGCGAAATGGCCAACGTTGCCATGGGGCAAGCCGGTGAAAGCTTGGCAAAATTGCTCGGCGAATTCATTAATTTACCTATTCCTAATGTTAATCTCATTACCAATAACGAACTGCATATGGCGATTACCGACATTCAGCGCAATGAACAGGTATCAGCTGTATCAAAAGGTTTTATTGGTTCAGGCATTAATGGTGAAGCCCTGGTCATTTTCAATGAGTCGAATTTTACCAATATGGTAAAGCTATTGAAATATGATGAAGCCTTAGATTCCAGCTCACTTGAACTTGAAGCCTTAATGGATGTATCGAATATCTTGATTGGCGCCTGTCTCAATGCCTTATCAGAACAACTGCATGTTACCTTTAGCCATAATCACCCGATTATTCTGGGCAGGCACTGTGACCTAGATGACATTCTGAAAAGTAACATCAAAAAACAAGACAAAATTTTAGCCATTGAAATTGACTATTCCATTAAGAGTCAAAATATCAATTTTGACTTGTTACTGTTATTTCCAAATCAGGCTATTGATTTAGTGTTTAATAAACTAGTTAAGGCTGCGTCCTAAGGTAAAGCTATGGCAGTGGATTTAAGTCTCGCAGAGTGGCATTGGAAACATGATTTACTGGGCTCAATTGAAGTCGGAATTGTGGTGTTAAATGCCAAATACGAAGTGCAGGTTTGGAATCAATTTATGGAAAACCATAGCAATATCGTGCCCGGTTTTATCAAGGACAAATGTCTGTTTGATTTTTTTCCAGAGGTGGACGAAGCGTGGTTTAAGCGTAAAGCAGAACCGGCTTTTTCGTTGAAATGTCCGGTGTTTATTATTTGGGAACAACGCCCTTACCTGTTTAAATTTGGTACAAATCGTGCGATCACGTCCAGCAATGACTTCATGTACCAAAATGTGACGATTTTTCCCCTAGCTTCATTGACCGGTAGCGTCGAGCAAATCTGTATCGTTGTATACGATGTCACTGATCAAGCCATGAATAGCCAAGGTATCAAAACCTTAAACAAACAATTAGAACGGATCAGTCGGGTAGACGGCCTCACAGGTTTGTATAATCGGCGTTATTGGGAAGAGCAATTCGAATTAGAGTTTATGCGGGAAAAGCGCACCGATGCCCCGTCGAGTGTGGTGATGTTGGACATCGACCATTTCAAAAAAATTAACGATACCTATGGCCATCCCGCTGGTGATGATGTTATTCGTTCGCTGGCACAAATTATTCAAAAAGCCACCCGCGCCACAGACATTAGTGGACGGTATGGTGGCGAAGAGTTTGCGATTTTATTGCCCGATACACCGGTTGCTAATGTAGAGTTTTTAACTGAACGTATTCGCCGTTTGGTGGAAAAGTTTACGGTTATTCATGAAGAACATGAAATTCAGTTTACGGTGAGCATTGGTATAGCGGGGTTTAATCAATCTTATCAGCAACATACCCATTGGCTGGAGGCCGCTGATCAGGCCCTATACAAAGCCAAAGAAAGTGGCCGCAACAAAGTGATGCTGGCTCCCTGAAATACACATAAGAGGCAGAGTATGCACAGTGCATGCTCGCCGTAAGCCTATTAAAATTATCCAACTATGACTAAAACTCTGTCTCAAGCGCTGTTAAACCAGCGTATGTTAATTTGTATCACCACGGGATTTTCATCCGGACTACCCCTGTATTTATTGATTCAATTTGTGCCTGCTTGGCTGCGTTCTGCCCAGATTGATCTGGCAACAATAGGCTTGATTAACTTAGTACTGTTTCCTTACACCTGGAAATTTTTATGGTCGCCGGCCATGGATCGCTATGTGCTGCCCTTTTTTGGGCGTCGACGAGGGTGGATGTTGATAACACAACTCGGGTTAATTGCGTTAATGGCCAGTTTGTCTTTGTTTGATCCCGAACAGCAACTCAAACAAATCATTTTTATCGTTGGCGCTATCGCTTTTTTTAGTGCCAGCCAAGACATCGTCATCGACGCTTATCGCCGCGAATTGTTACCTGATGTTGAGCTAGGCGCGGGGAATGGCTTCTATGCTCAGGCTTATCGCCTGTCCTCTTTTGTACCCGGTTCGTTAGCCATGATACTGGCTGGCTATTTTCCCTGGTCCCTTGCGCACCTCAGTATTGCTGTGTTTATGCTGGTGGGCTTAGTTACCACCTTATTGATCAAAGAAACATCTCGCCCTGGCGAAGCCCCCTTAACCCTCAAAAGTGCCATCGTTGATCCGTTCAACGAATTTTTTCAACGAGAAGGTTGGCGTCAAGCCGTTTTGATGTTGTTGTTTTTGATGCTTTATAAACTGGGCGATAGCATGGCCACGGCCTTAGAAACCCCGTTTTTTCTGGACATGGGATTCTCCACCGTGGAGATTGGCTCTATCGCAAAAATTGCCAAGACCACAGGGGCAACACTCGGAACTATTCTTGGTGGAATTGTCATGATTAAGCTGGGTATAAATCGCAGTTTATGGGTATTTGGTGGCTTTCAATTGGTATCCATCTTAGGTTACGTGCTCCTGTCGATAGTGGGCTACAACCATCTAGTCTTAGCTTTTGCCAGTGGCTTTGAATACTTTGGTGTGGGCTTAGGTTCAGTGGCCCTGATTGCCTACATGGCGAAGTCAACAAATAGATTATTTACCGCCACACAACTGGCGCTATTTTCAAGTATTGCAGCCGTTCCACGCACCTTTGTTAGTGCAACCACGGGCTATATCATAGAAGCCTTAGGTTACACCCAATTCTTTATTATCTGTTTTGTGGTGGCACTACCGGGCATGCTGATGCTGATAAAAATTGCACCGTGGCATGACGTGGCGAAAACTCGGAGTATTACACCAGATCACTAAGGGCGTATGCCAATACAACTGATGGGAAAGGGGTAGGTACCGCCGCCTTGTAAAAAATCGACGCAGGTTTCAAGTTCACCGCGTAGGTATGTGTCGGTGAGTAATGCGTGTTGTGGCCAAAAATGTATTTGATGCATCAAATGCCAAAAAACTTTTTCATTTTTTGCATAAGGTAACTGTTTGCCTTGTTTGATTTGCGCCCATTCTTCCATGGTGTCCCAGAAGAATAAATCTAGTTCATTGAAGGGTATCTGATGGTCTAGATAAGCGCTGACAAAATAAGCCAGTTGTTTAGCTTTCTCATCTACAAATTTTCTGACGGTGGGCACGGTCTACAGCTGTCTTCATGGCGAGTTAGGGCTTGCCTAAGTATAGTTATGATTTTGTAATTTACCGCAAAACTATCAAGCCAATTGACATCTGTTTGAAAATCAAAATTTTTTTGTTTGCTACCAGCCCATATGTTTTAACCAGCCTTGAATTTCTTTGCCAATGTAATGTGTTGATTGAGCTTGCCAAGCGACGCCAATAATTTCTCGTTGGCGATACTCCAACTTCAAGGTTTTTATCGCAGCGGTGCGTCTTGCAACAACTTGACTTTGGCTCCAACGACTATCGGATTGGTTATATAAATCAAGCACTGGCATAGGCGTTTTGGCTAAATAGTTGGCAAGTTTTTTGTTGTATTGACGATCAGGCAAATAAGGATTGATCACCACCATGGCATCTGGCGCATTTAACGTACCTTCGGCATATAACTGGCTTAAAGTGGCAGCCGTCATGCCTTGCGTGATCACTAATACAAAGCCCGGATACCTGCGCACTTGTTCCATCGCTCCTTGCATCAATGCTGCCATATAGGTGAGGTTTGCTTGGTAACGTTCGGGGTCCAGTTGACTGGTCATCAATTTGGCCGACAGTGAGTCAGCATTGTCTGTAGGCAAGTTAGTTAGTGCAAACATCTCAGTGGTCGGTACGGTGATGACCATAGTGACCCAGCCAAGGCTATTAAGTTGTGCAATCAGAGGGTTACTGGCATCGTCGCTACCCAGCAGTTCTCCAGAGTCACTGATTAACAAGCTGACTCCTCGGGCGATGGCATTGGTATTTTCACGCAATTGCATCACTAATTGCTGCTCGTTGACATTCAACACGACGTATTCATCACTGAACAAAGCTCGGCGCATGTCTAGTGCTAGCAACTCGTTTTTATCAATAGCAGCCCACGCGTTTTGGGCAAACAAAAGTTGCCAAATCAGCAATATTCCGACGAGCAATTGACTCTTCACACTGTTACCTATTTTCCGCTTATGAGTATTATCGGTCTGACTTTAGCGAAGCTTTAGATACCTGGGTAGTTAAAAAGGTACCACACTGGTAAAAGTCTGGATTTGCTCATGGTGAGGATGCTGGAAAGCGAGAGTTTGCGCGTGCAGGCGTAGACGCTCCGACAGGTCTAAAGCCTCTGGATGAGCATACAAGCGGTCTCCGACAATAGGGTGACCAATGCTCAACATATGCACGCGTAATTGATGTGAACGACCGGTGACAGGATAGAGTGCGACTCGACTACTGCGTGGATACCGAGCGACGACTTTCCATCGAGTTAAGGCATGCTTGCCGCGGGTTTTGTCCACCATCTGCTTGGGCCGATTTGGCCAATCACAGATCAATGGTAGCTCAATTTCACCTTCGTCCTGTAGTGGGTGGCCAAACACCTCAGCTTCGTAAATTTTATGGGTGAGGCGATGTTCGAACTGCCGGGATAGGTGGCGATGTGCCGCTTTGTGCATGGCCATCACCATCAGGCCTGACGTAGCCATATCCAGGCGATGTACCACGGTGGCATTGGGGAAAACCCTTTGCACACGGGTTTGCAATGAATCTTGGTGTTGCGGGGCTTTGCCCGGCACACTCAACAAGCCGCTGGGTTTATCGAGCACAATGATATGATCGTCTTGAAATACAATGTTTAAATAGGGGGCCAGCGGCGGTTGATAATGAAGTAACACCATTAGGGGTTATTCACTACCAAGCGCACTGCCTCAAGGTGCAGCTTGGCAGCACCTATAACCTCATCTAACTGTGCGATCTGCTCGGCTAAAAAAGTCAGCTCCTCAGCACGTATGGCAGGATTGACCTGCTTTAAACTGTTCAGTCTTGCCAACTCATCACCGAGTAAACTGTGCATTTGCTGATGACGTTCAGTTTTAATGGCCATCGCTATTTTATCGGCATGTATTTTTGCTTTTTCTAAACCTGCTGCAATTTGATTGCGCAACGCTGAGATCAGCTGGTTGCCCATTTTGGCAGACACAGGCTCAATTCTGAAAAACGGTTTGTCGTCGACTTGATAAGTTGAATTTAAACAAATTTTGACAGGAGTCGGGGGTAAAAAGCGATTTAACTGCAAGCTTTTTGGTGCGGTGGCACTGAGAACATACAGACATTCTAGCCAGTATGCCCCTGGTGCGAATGTTTTGTCTTGGCACAAGCCAATTGAACTCTTACCGAGTACGTCAGTGGTTAACATATCCATGGCATGATTGATCATGGGGTGGTCCCAACTGAGGAAGTGCACATGCTCTAGTTGCGTCGCTGATGAACGCTCGTAAGTGACTGTCATGCCCTCTTCATCCAATCCCGGCAGCGGACTATGCATACTCTCTGTTGGACGCAGCAGATAGCAGCTCTGATCTTTTTCTTCCTGGAGTACACCGATGGCATCAAATAGCTTAGTCATAAACAGTTCGAGTGTCGGCGATTCTTCTGCATCGTTAATTTGCTTGAGTAATCCATCGATGCGACCGCGTCCAGAGGAGTTAAGCTCCAGCAACTTGTCGCGCCCTTGTTCTAATTTGTGTTTCAGATCACGATGCAGTTGCGCGGTTTGGTTGATCAGCGTGTGGCACAGTGTTTCATCCTCGGGTTGTTGCAAACACTGTTGCAATAACTCCTGAGTTTCCTCGTAAACGGTCATGCCAGTCGGACAGGTTTGTTCAAAGGCGTTTAAACCTTGATGGTACCAATCCAACAATACTTGCTGGGCGGTGGCGCTAAAGTAGGGAAGGTGAATGACCACATCATGTTTTTGGCCAATCCTATCTAAGCGACCAATGCGTTGCTCTAATAAATCAGGCACGCGGGGTAAATCAAACAAAACGAGGTGGTGGGCAAACTGAAAATTTCGTCCTTCACTGCCAATTTCACTGCAGATCAGCACCTGCGCGCCTTCTTCTGACTGAGCAAAGTAGTTGGCAGCTTTGTCTCGTTCAACAATGCTCATGCCCTCATGAAAGACCGTCGAGCGGATCCCTGCTCGCACTCGTAGTGCTTCAGAGAGTTGTAATGCTGTACTCGCATTGGCACAAATTGTCAGGACTTTTTGGCCTTTTAAAGCTTTTAGTTGATCAATAAACCAAGGCACCCGGGGATCAAAATTTGTCCAAGTATTCACGACGTCGGGGTGACGTTCTGGTGTGAGATGCAACTGGATGTTATCTGCCTCAAGCTCAAGTAAAATGCGATATTCCAGTGGTTGAACTAAGGCGTGACTGGCTAAGATGCGTTTAGGAAATCCGCTGATCCCAGCACGGCTGTTGCGAAATAACACCCGACCTGTTCCGTGTCGATCAAGTAAACTGTGCAAAAGTTTGGTTTTTTGATCTTCACTGGCGGCGTTGATGTTGTCCAACATCTGCGCATCAGAAAACTGGGCAATAGCGCTGACATCATCTGCGCTTAATGGTTTGCCTAACAATAAAGGGTCGATGGCTTGAGCAAGTTGGCTATATTGTTGTTCTTCATGGACAAAACTTTGGTAGTCATGAAAACGTGCTGGATCTAACAAACGCAGGCGGGCAAAGTGGCTTTCATGCCCCAATTGATCTGGGGTTGCGGTGAGCAATAACACACCTTTGGTCGCCTCGGCCAAACCTTCAATAACTTGGTATTCTTGACTAGGTTGGCCTTGTGACCAACGTAAGTGGTGAGCCTCATCCACTATCATCAAATCCCATTGGGCAGCAACGGCTTGTTGATAATAACGGCTGTTATGCGTTAAAAAATCTAAACTACAAATAACTAACTGTTCCGCCTCAAAGGGGTTGGCTGCATCTTCTGCCATCGCTTCGCAGCGTTCCTCGTCGAATACCGAAAACGCTAAGTTCACGCGACGCAGCATTTCCACCAGCCATTGATGCACTAAACTTGAGGGCACCACAATCAAGACCCGTTGCGCACGCGAAGTCAGCAATTGCTGATGAATAATTAAAGCGGCTTCAATGGTCTTACCCAAGCCCACTTCATCGGCGAGTAATACACGAGGGGCATAACGTCGGCCTACGGTCGACGCAATATGTAATTGATGGGGAATAAGGTCGACTCTGGCACCAACAAAACCGAGTAAATCTGACACACTATGGGTATATTGATGCAATAAACACTGCTCCCGTAATTCAAACCACTTTGGGTGGTCAATTTGCGCATTGAGCAATCGTTGTTCTGGGCGATTGAGCTGAAAATGGTGATCAATAAAGGTTTCTTTCAGGCTTTGTTGCGCTTTAGTATCGAGGCGAATGCCGTGATAACTAAGTTGACCATCCTTTTCCGTTACTGTCTCAACTAATAACTCCCAACCTTCATGGCTTTTAACTGTCTCACCTTGTTCAAAGGTAATGCGTGTCAATGGCGCAGACTGCGCAGCGTAAACACGATTTTCGCCCGAGGCAGGAAACATCAAAGTGACGGTGCGATTGTCTAACATGATGATGGTACCTAAACCGAGATCAGTTTCTGTATCACTCAACCAACGTTGACCTAAGGCAAAGGCGGTACTTGCTTGAGCGTTGTTTTGTTTCGCCATAATATGTGTGTCTCCCCTTGAGGAATGCAAAGCCGCAGTTTGGCTGCTAGATGCCGCTAAGCCAATAAAAGGCCGGCATTGTAGCAAGTTTGTTTGCCTAGGTTGAGCTATGCGTAATAAATAATAACAAGTCTAAACGGATACAAAATTTATTCAGTGCTAGCTTTAAAAGTAGATGAATGTGGGTAAAAAGTGGTTTATTGTTAAGCCGTGCTCAGTAGCCAATGTTTCATGTTGACTGACTGAGGGCCGTTTTATCCTTGCCCTGACCGACGGTCAGCAAAGTCGATAGACACTACAGTCCTTTAGATACGGAGCGACGGATGCCAAGAAAAAAAGCACTAGATTCAAAGATTTATGTGTTAGATACCAATATCCTCCTGCATGAACCCCTCGCCTTTTTATCCTTTAAAGAAAACGATGTTGTGGTACCAATGACGGTACTGGAAGAACTCGATTACATTAAAGACAGTAAAAAAGATGTCGCTCGTGATGCCAGAGTATCGATTCGCGCTATGGAAGATTTATTACACGATGCTACGCCTGAACAGCTTATGTCTGGTGTGTCGATGCGTGGGTTGGGTGCCGGCGAAACAGCCCCTACCGGTAGCCTGTCCATTTTTGTAGATCATGGTTTACCCCTTGAACAGCATGTTTTTACCAGCAACGAAAATGATAATCGCATCATTAACAGTGCTTTATTTCTGCAAAAAGAAATGGCGCCGCGACAAGTCGTGTTGGTGACCAAAGATATTAATATGCGTCTAAAAGCCAAAGGTGCAGGTTTGGCTTTAGTGGAAGACTATCGCACCGATCAGTTAATCAGCGACATCAAGTATTTATCCCGTGGTTACCACACCTTCGATGATGAGTTTTGGAATGTGGTCAAGGCCGTGGAAAGTCGCACTGAAGGGCGTGATACCATCCATACCATCGACCGGAAAATATTGCCTGACGCTTACGTGAACGAATTTTTAATTGACGAAGCTGGTAAGTTTGCGGGCTTGGTTGAGTCGGTAAGTGAAAACTACTTAGAAGTATTGGATTTGGGTTTTGAACGCCTGATGGGCCGGCGTGCATGGGGCATTACCCCAAAAAATATTGGTCAAGCCATGAGCCTGCACGCCTTACTCGACCCACACATTGATTTAGTCATACTCACTGGCCCCGCAGGAAGTGGCAAGACCCTATTGGCGCTTGCTGCGGCGCTAGAAATGGTGATTGAAAAAAACATGTACGATAAAATTATCGTTACCCGCAGTACCCCGGAAATTGCTGAGTCCATAGGCTTTTTGCCGGGCACGGAAGAAGAAAAAATGGCGCCATGGTTAGCGGCTATTACCGATAGTTTAGAGGTGCTGCACAAACATGATGTGAATGTAAAAGGCTCGATGAGTTACATCATGGAAAAAGCCAACATACAGTTTAAATCGGTTAATTTTATGCGTGGTCGTAGCATTCAAAATTCTATTGTTATTCTCGACGAATCACAAAATCTAACGGCCTCGCAGTTAAAAACCATTATCACCCGCTGTGGAGAAGGCACCAAGCTGATATGTAGTGGTAACTTGGCGCAAATTGACAGTAATTATTTAAGTGCGGTGACATCTGGTTTGACGTATTTGGTTGAGAAATTTAAGAATTTCTCCGGCAGTGCGACGATAAACTTGGATGGGGTGGTGCGCAGTCGGTTGGCCGAGTTTGCCGAAGAGCAAATGTAACACGGCCTTTAATTTCTTCAGTGGTGCAATAAAAAACCCGGAATCATCCGGGTTTTTATTTGCTGTCTTGAGTGTGTTAACACTTGTTCTCTAACCAATTTAATAATTCGGTGTAGAACTCGGTTTTATGTCGATAATAAAGGGTATTGGAAAAGTGATCCGCCCCTTCTAATTCAACATATTTGAAATCCTTTTTGAGATCTTTCATCTTGTCGACAAACAAACGACTTTGGATAACGGGAACACGTTGATCAATGTCACCATGCACAATTAATAAAGGTACGTTTACTTTATCCGCAAACTCAATAGGAGATAAACCTTTGACGGTGGGGGCTTGGCGAATACGGCCAAAACGGTTTGCTCCAAACAGAGTGGCATTGATTCGGCTTAAGTCAGTCACACCAGCACCAGCAATTGAACACTGATAGATATTGTTGTCGCGCATGGAACCAGCAAAAGCGGCGTAACCACCGTAACTCCAACCAAAAATCGCCAGTTTGTCTTTTTTGGCTAAGCCTTTCTCCACTAAATACATGGCGGCATCGTCGTTATCATCTTGCATTTCCAAACCCCATTTTTTATCACCCGCTTTCCAATGGTCTAAACCAAAACCTATGGAACCGCGGTATTGAGGCTGAATAACAATATAACCATGACTGGCAAGCAGTTGTGCCCAGTCATCAAACACCGACTCATCTCTCGCCCAAGGACCACCGTGAGGCATTACAACTGCGGGGAAAGGCGCTTTACCTTGTGGGATAGTGACATAAGCTGGAATTTTACGTCCATCACGAGCGGTGTATTTGACATACTTCACGTCTGACAAATATTCCGGTTTTAATAAAGGATAACGCTCACCAAGAAAATCTAACTTCTTTTTGTCAGTTAGTAAGAAGTAGCTGCCAGGATCTTTCGCAGAGGTGGTACGAATCACAATGGCATTGTCATCATCTGCGCGACTTACCAACGAAATTTCCTTACCCGGGAAAAGATCTGCAATGCCTTGATATAAGGCTTCCTCTGCAGCATCAACAAAATAACGTGTGAGATATTTTCCGGTGTAAGTAAACCCTAATAATTTACCCCGATCTTCACTTTTACTGCTCAACATAACACTGCCCGCATCGACAGATTCAAGGCCAAAGAGGCGCTCAGAATACTGGCCAGTACGAATATTGTAGGTGTAGATACCGGTTGTATCATTACCCAAGTTAGCGTTGACATAGACCTCGTCAGGATTAGCAGCATTAAAATAAAGGAATTCCCAGTTTTCACGATTTTCCGGTGAATTGCTGAAAATTTCCCGCCATTCATCATCACCTGTTAAACGTGCATATTGTTTTATGGTGTTGGTAGCGGCGTCGTAGCCTGTCCCAGCGCGGATTTCACCCTCTGTATCAGCGATAAAACCACCACTGATTTTGTCATTGCCTCGCATAATGGTCTTGGTGGAGCCATTATTAGTATTAAACTTAACGACGTCGGGGATACGGTTGTCATTGATATCGTAGGTCAACAGTATGTTGTTGGGATCATCTGGCAAGATGTCCATGACTGAGTAATTTGCGCGGTTTTCTTTGGGGAAGGGGATACGCCAATCGCCTTTGCCATCGGCATTAACGATAGCCGCTTTGGTCACCCAGTAATTGTCGTTACCATCTTGAATATTCTGGCGAAAGTTAACCAGTAATTTTTCATTGTTTAACCAGTTAATCCCTGTCACTTCCATGCGACTTGCACCCAAGGTCACTGGCTCGGCACTTAAGTTAGCGCTTGGACGAATTTCTACCACATAGTCGCCATCGATACTTGTCGCCCGGATAATGGCCAGTTTCTTGCCGTCAAAAGACAAACTCGCTTGCGTCATTGCGGGTAGCATGGCGAAGGCATCAAGTGGAGGAGTGGTTTTTTCTGACGGTTCTTGCGCCAAAGTATTGGTGGCGCTGATAAGCAGCAACACCGCGAGTATGTTTTTAATTCTTAACAAAATTATTCTCCCAATATAAAAACCTGCCAAATAAAAAATAAAAAGACCCCAAATGGCAACCATCGGGGTCTTTGTTTTTAGACTGACAAGTACATTACATTATGTATTAGTAGCTTGCAGCGAAGTTCAAATACGCTGTGCGTCCATAGATGTCATAACCTACACCAAGTGGGAAGTTACGAATCGAGAACACACCAGCACCATCAACTTTAGATGGGGCTTTGTTGAACACGTTGCGCACACCAAAGGTCATGTTCATGTTGTCCCATGCATAACTCAAAGCTACGTCATGTTTAACATAGTCTTTGGTGTAATACACTGGACGACATGATGCCGCTAAACCATCACAAGGGATGCCGTCTGGATCGAACTCACCTGGATCATCCGCTTCACCACTACCTAAGAACTGAGTACGCCATGTTAGACGGAAGTCATTATAGTCAAAGGCTAAACGTGCATTGGCACGCCATTTTGGTGTAGAAGGCTCACCCACGTTGTCATCTTCAGTATCCAAAATTTGGAAGTATTGCTCCCGTGTTTTGGTTGCGGTTAAATCAAACACAACGCCTAGGCTTTTACTACCAACAACAAATTCTTGGTCGTAATAAACGTTATAGTCGATACCTTTTGCGGTGATTAAACCTACGTTGATGAACGAAGCGTCAAGGGTATCGATGGTGCCATCATTGCCACGCACTATACGATCACAGAACCCACTTGAACCGTCTGGTACTTCTGGGTTGTTGTAACACTGGTTAATAATGAACTGATTGCCCGGTTCAGAAATACTGTCGGTTACTTCAATTGAGAAACGTGTCGCCGACAAGGTCAGGTCGAATTTATCGCTGAAGGGCTGTTCAAAGATAAAACCATAGGTTTTCGCTTTTGATTTTTCTTCAACCAAAGTTAAAGAACCACCGGTACTGATTTCAACGTTAGTTACTGGTAATGAACGTGTAGATGGATCACCTAAACCAAGAGTAGTTGGGTCAACACCATTTGCACTACAAGAATCTAGTACACGTTGTAAACGCGTGTCTTCAGCAGCATTGTATAACTGGGGTGAATCTAAGTTATTTGGATCAGATAATTCACGTGCGTTTTCAGGCACAATACAAGGGTCAGTAATACTGTTGAAACCTGTTGTACCATTTAAGAAACGCTCACGTAAGTTAGGTGCACGGTATGAAGTACCTTGTGTACCACGGAAAGTTAACCACTCATTCGGGCGATACACACCTTTCAAACTGTAAATTTGTGCTGGTGCATAGAAACTTTCGTCAGTCCAACGGCCAGATGCAGTGAAGGATAATTCTTCAGCATAGGGTTTGCCTTTTAACACCGGCACATCAAATTCCGCAAACACTTCGCGGAAGAAACGATGACCGTCAGCACCTTGGTCAGCAAAGAAGAACTCTAATAAACCTTCAGATGCAACATCATTAGGTGAAGAGATAATTTCATCACGGCGGTATTCAAAACCCACTACACCAGCGACAATTTCGTCGTTCCAAGGCAATTTGTACATGTCACCCGTTATATAAGCACTGATAACCGTTTGTTTAATTTCGGTTTTCATGTATCGCTCAGCAAACAAATAGTCAGCTTCAGCGGCAGTTAAACTACCAGCACCCTCTTGGAATAAATTGGGGGCAAACAAGTTTACTGGCACACAACCATCAGAGCCATTACCACAGGTAATAGAGCCATCTTCGTTACGTACGGCGGCCAATGAGTTAGCTAAATACTCTTCATGGATACCAAAAGTTGAGTTTTCACCCACAGAACCACTATGAGCAACATATGCTTCGTATGACCAGTTACCTTCACCAACGTTTTTCAGTGCATTAATGTTACCTGATACACCGGCCAATAGACGGAATTGATAGACGTCAACAGTTTCTTTATCACGGTCACCTTTAATATTTAATATAGGTGTAACACCCTGTGGTCCATAAGGGAAACCAATGCCAGCGCGGCAGTCAATACCATTAATGGGATCAGTACCACAAGGGTTGTAGGGGTTGGACGCCGCTACGAATGGGAAAAATTGTGCGCCTGGGCTGAAGCCATCGGAGTTACGCGTAGCATACAAGCCTTCGAAGAATAAGGTAGTATCGTTAGCATCATCCAAATCGTACTCACCATTTACAATGGCACTGATTCGACGATTTTTACGCACGAAGTCACCACTGTTAAAATAGTCTGAACGTTGGAAGTTGTAGAATGGGTCTTGGAAATCAAAGTCTAAGAAACCATCGCCATCACCATCAATGAAACCGATGTCATCAATGCCATCACCGTTACTGTCACCCGCTACCCAGCTTGGTAACAAACCAATCAAGCCAGTTGAAATTGTTGACTCACTGAAGTTAGGTACACCGATGTTAGATTTTCCTGGGGTGTAATATACACTGCCGTAAAATGGAATACTGATACGGTTAGTTAAGGGGAAGATATCACAGTTGGTAATGCCAGACTTAGATGGACCCAAACCTCGGTTTCCGCTGAGGATATTGCCTTGTTCGTCTTCGTAATAGAAGCCTTCACAATCGCTGAAAAATTCGCTCTGGGCAAACGACATAGCGTCGATTTCGTTGTATTCAATACCGGCGGTAATAAAGCCTTTGTCGCTAGTTTTGCCGTACATTACAGACAATACTTTGCGATCAGCGCCACCAGAAGAGGGGTTAGAATAAGATGCTTCTACGTCAAAGCCATCAACGTCGCGTTTAAGAATGATGTTGGCTACACCGGCTACAGCGTCTGAACCGTAGACAGTAGATGCACCGTCTAACAAACTTTCAACACGTTCAATCATTACGCCGGGTACTAATGCTAAGTCAGCTGCAACTGGAGCACCACCAACACCAGCAGGTGCGATACGACGACCGTTTACCAATACCAAGGTACGCTCAGCACCTAGACCACGGTAACCGATAGTTTGCGCACCAGGACCGTTATCGAGAACAAAGCCGTTGAAGGTGTTGTCGATTTGTTGCCCTTGTGATTGTGTTGAGCCCTGTAACATTTCATTAGCATCGAACAAACCCAGTTCACGGGAGATATCTCCGTTGATCACCTGTATAGGTGATGCACTGGCAAATTCAGCTTTTTTGATCCGCGAGCCGGTTACAACAACCTTCTCAACGGTTTCTTCAAGTTCATCTTCAAGTGCGCCAGTAGCAGCTTCTTGAGAATAGGCGGCCATGCTAGTAAGGCAGCCCAATGCCATCATCACGGCATAAGACGACCGACGCAGACGCGCGGAAGTTGGTGTTTTCATGTGTATCTCCTGGAAGTTTTAACGCTGACTATTCTGATTTTTTTTAAGTCAGCTGCGAATACTACGCAATTTGTAACGAAATAGGAGTAGATTTGTCATAGATTTTTCAAAAAAGGAATAAATAGGTTGTTTTATTGAGGTTAATCGGCTTTTTGTGGAAAAAATATTTATTAAAAATCCAAAAACGTGATAAATATTCTAATAAATGATTTTTAATGGTCGGTTAAAGTTGAATTTGATACAGAAATAATCGCGAAAAAGAGGCGGTATTGATAGCTTAGCCGCTAATTCTTTACAAAATGTAACTTTTTCGAGCACTAACACGCATATTTTCCATCTCACTGTGGTGCTTCAAGACTGATACTCTCATGGAATAGACTCAAAAATGTACCTGCCTCGCGCCAGTGCCAGCTTGGTCTTTTCACCTGTTTCACCAATGGCCATGATGGCGGGGCCGCTGGTTTCCATTAACAGATAATCGGTGCCATCGAGTCGGACAATGGGTTCATTAGTGCGAAAAGGCAGACTTATACCCAATACCGCATGGTTGGGGAGATAAACCATCACCATCTTTACCTCGGGTAACAAAGAGCGAATCAGACTGGCCATGAGAACGGCCTTACTGTCGCAATCTCCTTGATTGTTGTTGATCACTGCCAAAGGCGGCAGATACCCCGCGCCATTCGAGGTGAGGCGGTTTTCTAAACTGTTGTAGGGAATGCTCTGTACCCAACTGAGTAGCAAATTGACATACGATCGGCTTTCACTGCCACTTGGTAACATGTCGTAAATGGACTGTGCCACGGGCAGTAAGGGGATTTTGTTTTCATCAATGTAGCGCAGGTGATCAGGTTTTACCGCTTCTTCCCCCATAAATGAGGTGAAGCGCGTGAAATAGTGCTCATGCAGGTAGCGATCAAAGGCCTGAGTCTGGCTTTTCTCCATGTTTTTTTGCCAACGATTGGCCAACTCTTGACTGCGGCTACTTACTTCAACCTGGATATTTTTACCTTGCCTTTTGATGTCCACCGTTGCTTGCCGAGGGTCAATGGCCCTCGCTGCCTTATGTAATTCAATATACACATATTGTTGCGCCATATTGGCAACAAACTTGCGTTGCAGAGGCTGATTGTGTTGCGCGGCAGGTAACAAAAATTTGAGGCTGTGTGCTTGAGCATTTGAATCTTGCCAGTCGTAACTGTATTCGGTAGCGTCAGCTAGCTTTAGTTGCTTAAAGCTTTGCTGCTCGGCATGACTGGTAAACGTTGTTAAGCTGAGACACAACCATAACCAACGGTAACTTGCGCAAACAATACCTTTGTTGAGTAGGTATTCACCCGTCATTACCTTACCTTTTTTCACTTTCAGTATTGGCAGGGTTAGTTGTTGATTTATCCAAGCCCAGACCATCAACCTGAAGCCCGGCGGCAGGTTGATCATTGATTTTGCCCATTTCTTGTAAACGTCTGTTGGGATTGACAAAAATGGGTCGAGCCAACAATAAATTATTTGGATAAATAATATGCTCTTGGTTGCTGGTGGTTAACTTGGTGTTAAGAAGGCCAAGTTCTTGTATATACCCTTCTATGTAGTTATCGGCATCAATGATGCGAATATAATTGCCACGTCGAAACGAATTGTGAAATAACAAAATGAAGAAGGATGTGACATTACTCAGTATCGACCAACTGGCAAATAAAGCGACACCGAGTAAGGTGATGATAGACGTGGACATCAGCAGTAAACCACTGAAATCAATGCCCCAAAATAGCAGTATGATGGCCGTACAAATAAGGGCAGCGACTAACTTCACCATATGATAGGCTTTGGCCACTTGCTCGCTTTTAAAGCCACTATCACCGGTACTTTTTTCAAGTAAAGGCAGGGTGATTCTAATCACCAACATATAGACACAAAGCGCCACACAGGTAGCAATTAAATTACTCTTGTGTAAAGCGATCCACTGAGAAATTTCAACCAATAACGCTTCCATCAACACCACTTAATACTGCACAAACTCAATAGCAGCAGTGTAAAACATTCATGCTTGGATGTGTTAATTGAATTGCTTTTTGTGCAGCTGACCGCTCTGAAAAATAATGTCAACCAGAGGGATGAAGCCAGCAGGCGTGGCAAGATTAACGTAGCCACTTGGCTGTTCAATCAAAATATCACCGTAATCGATGGGACGTTGAATGGCTGGAATGGCTGGTAGTTCTGCAGAAAAGTTTGCCATCCAAGGCAAAGCACCGCCTGCGCTGACAAAGGCGAGGTCGAGATCATCAATGGCAACTTGGCAAGCAAACTCATACTCGCCGACGCTGTCGATAACCAATCTCAACAACTCTCGCTCACTGTTCAGTTGGCGCATTTGGTTTTGCAGTGCTGGCGTCGCTTGATATAAATAAATCATGACTTGAGCTGAGCAAACTCAATCATTGTCAGTACTAGCAAGAATATTAAATTCATCATGCAAGCCAGTGGTAACAGTTATTTCAATAGGACTGCAACAAACTTGGCAATCAACAATTTGTTGCTGGTTCAAATCATTATCTGGGTCAATTTCTAAGTCATTGATTTCCATGCAATAAGGACAACTAAACTCGGCATTGGTGGTTAAGCTCATAACATATCCTTTTATTCGCAACTGATTGAGAACAAAACACATCGTCCATTCTCAACATAGACCAAATCATCGATTAACGTTTATAACTGGCAAGGTATTTTTTAAATTCAGCATTGCCCGCTTTGCGCTCTTCTGTAATTTTCTGTACGGCAGGCAACTGATTTAATTTTTCTAATAAGTCTTTTGCTACAGGCAAGGTAGCGAGTAGATCCATGTCGAAACAACGTTTACCTACTGCACTCGCCAGTTCCATTGAATATAAAAAAACGATGTCGGCTGCGCTGAACTTATCGCCGGCTAAGTAAGGCGAAAATTTAGCGGTTCGTTTTAACGCCTCGACACCCTTAACTAAAGCACGTTTCACTTCTTTTTTGGTCAATTCATCAACGGGCTGACCAAAAAATGCCTCGGCATGACATCGTCGTGCTGGTAATTCGATATATAGCTCACAGATTTTCACCAATTCGCGCACTTTTGCCTGTTCAAAAGCAGAGCCTAGGTAAAGTGCTTGGGAGCTAGCATAAGTATCGAGGTATTCCAAAATCACATTAGTTTCGGTTAATACACCAAACTCGGTTTGCAGAACGGGTACTTTGCCCATGGGACTGAGTGCTAAATATTCAGGGCTTTGATTGGGATAAACTAAGTTAGTTTGGTAATCGAGCTCCTTAACAGCCAGAGCTAGTTGCACCATGTTGAAATAGTTACTGACGGCAAAACCATGTAAAACTAACATATCGCGGTCCTTGAAAATGTAGAGTCGATGCAAAACAGACGCCCTTCAATGGTGTATCGAAAGCCCGAATGGCCTCTGCTAATTTAGGCTTACGTAGGCCTAGGTTTTTTGATCATCCTAACCGCAGCTTTCATTTGTCACAAGGTTTACTCTGCAATGTTTTAAGGCGATGATAGCTTGACAATGTTGTTTGTCTTATGGCCAAACACTTGGGAAATTTCTCGAGGGCTGTTGTTCATTAAGTCACTTTATTATGCAGTCTGTGGAGACAAACAAGGTCAAGATTTGTAACAACAACCCGCGTTAAGTTAGAAGCAATTAGATGAACTTGTTAGGCTATCTGGAAGAGGATATCACGATTAAAAAGCCTTTAAATTTGAAACAAGTTGCAGCCCAACTTGGGGTGTCCACGGCCACTGTGTCGAATGCCTTTAATCGTCCTGATCAACTTTCGGCATCTTTACGTGATCGCATTTTAAAAGAATCGGCCGAATTGGGCTATTTTGGTCCTAACTTAGCCGCACGTTCTTTGCGCCGTGGTGAGTCTGGGGTAATTGGTGTGATGCTGGCAGATTCGTTGAGTTACAGTTTTTCAGACCCCGTGGCTAATCAATTATTGCAGGGCATAGCTGAAGTATTGGTAGACAAACAAAAACAGCTGTTGTTGCTGTCAAGTGGGGTGGTATCTGCTCAGCAAAGTAGTGCAGAATCATTGCCCGATGGTTTTGTATTATATGGTGCTTTGGCCGGAAATGCCTTCAATCAAATTTTAAGGACAGGAAAGCCAGTGGTGACAGTTGATTTTGAATCCTCTGGCACCGCCTCAGTCAATATTGACAATGAGCAAGGTGCGTTCACTATTGCCAACCATGCGTTGGCCAAACAACAGCATCCCGAGGTGGCGGTACTGGGGCTGCGCCTAATTGATGCGGGGCGAGTTTGTCGCTTGACTGCGCCTGATATCACGACTCACAGCGGTGAAATCTCACGCAGTCGTTTGGCTGGGTATTTTAGAGCCGCTCAAGGACTGCATTGCTCAATCAGCCCAGAACGCATCTGGCACATTCCTGTTAACTCACCTGCACAAGCAGAAATAGCTGCGCGAGAAGCCCTGACCTCGCTGCCAAGGCCCACAACCCTGCTGTGCATGAGCGATGTCATTGCTCTTGCCGCTATTCGAGTGGCGCAAAGCTTAGGGATCAGTGTGCCCAGTGAATTACAGGTCACGGGTTTTGATGACATACCAGAAGCCGCACGCAGCACACCTGCACTGACCACGGTCTGCCAACAGAGTTTGGAAAAAGGACGTGTTGCAGCGCAAATGTTATTGGAGGGCAACCCAACCACTAGCATCACATTAGAAACGCGCCTAGTCGTCAGGGATTCATGTTTATGACACGTCGGTGGGTAGTAACCACATAATTTGATAGGGCTCCAACACGACACGAGCGCCATCATTCATCATGTCAGTTTGACTGATCAAATCATACATACGATGGCTATTGAGCAAGGCCATATCGGCGCTGCTTAATGTTTGCACAAATTCACTGAAATTGAATAGGGCTAGCAAACCCTGTCCCCGCTTGGTATGGCGGGTGAAGGCAAAGATATGTTGATTATCGACAGTTAATATCTGGGTGTCAGACTGACCAAAAATACTGTGCTGCTGACGAATCTGAATAAGGTTGGCAAGACCCTGAGCAATGGCATGTTGGGCGGTGTGTTTGTCTGAGACTTGTTGCAAAGCTTGCTCTGTCACTGCGATGCGATGAACCCATCGATCGTCATGTTGTTTATTAGCTTGTTGCTGATAGTTGTAGTCATTCAGTAAACCGAGTTCGTCTCCTGAGTAAATAAGGGGAATACCACCAATGCTCAGAATAATAGCGTGGACCAATAAAATTCGCTTAATGGCGTGATCAATATGCTGAGGATTTTGGGTCGCCAACGCTTGTTCTAAGCCAGCTAAAGAGGCCAGCGAACCACAAACACGGCAGTCGCCAGTACTAGGGTTTTCGGCAAAAGCCACACCCTTGGCAAATGATCCGGGAAAGCGCCCCGTATAAAACTGATTGAGAAAATGTCGATGATCTTGGCCATTAATGCCCAGATGCTGAGCAATGCTGTCGTCAAAGGTCCAACCAATATCATCATGACAACGGATGTAATTGACCCACGCACAGTCCGGCGAAATGGCGAAACTGCGCTGCATCGAGGCACTGAGAAGGTTGGTCTGGCGTGTTGCCAAACTTTCCCACACCAATGCCATGAGCAATGGGTTATAAGAAATCTGACACTCCTGTTTGTCGATGTATTTGACTACCTCATCAGGGTGCACAATAGCCTCTGACTTAAATACCACAGCTGGCGCAACGATTTGCAAACAACAGTTAAACGCTTGGATCAGTTTGTGGGCTTTTGGCTGATTTTCGCAGTTTGTCCCCATCTCTTTCCAAATAAAGGCTAAAGCATCGAGACGCAAAGCTTCACAACCTACGTTAGCTAAAAATAACATCTCATCCGTAATGGCAGTAAATACCGCGGGATTGGCGTAGTTCAAATCCCACTGAAAGCTATTGAAGGTGGTCCAAACCCAACGCTTAGCCTGGTCATTCCAAGTGAAATTACCCCGGCGAACTTGTGGAAAAATTTCACGTAAATTGCGTTCATACAAATCAGGCATCGTTCGATCTGCAAACATATGGTAGTAGTCGGCGAACTCACTATCCCCCGATTTAGCTGCTTCGGCCCAACGGTGTTCGTCAGAGGTATGATTAAAAACAAAATCAAGGACTAGACTTATGCCGGCCTTGTTGAGCGCTGCGGCAAGGGCGCGAAGATCGTCAATATCGCCAAGGCTTGGATTAACTTTGCGATAATCCGACACAGCATAACCACCGTCACTGTCTCCTAAGGGCGCAGCATAGAGCGGCATCAAATGCAGGTAGGTCATGCCGAGTTTTTGCAGATAAGGAATTTTTTCTTGCAACGTGGCTAAGTCGCCAGCAAACAAGTCTACGTAACAAGCCATGCCCAGCATATTTTGAGACTGATACCAATGGGGATCGGCTAAACGGCGTGTATCTTTTTGTTTGAGGGCTTTGCTACGCTGGGCAAATCCTTGCAGTAAAGTTGTGACAGTTTGTTGTAAATGATAATAAAAGTCATAGCGATGGCCATATAAACCATGCAACAAAGTGAATAACTGTGGAAAATTTTGCGCTAAACGGGCTTCGAACACCTTGCCCTCGGTTTTGTTGACAACAGACCAATCCAAACTTGCACTCAGCCGCTGTAAGGTGCGCTGACTTTCGACACTTAAGTTCATATATCACCATTTAACTTATACGTTTAAGAAAGCATATTATGCTTTTGTGTTAACAATTAATAGAGCCTTACAAGCAATATGTAAATATTTTGTACAAAATATTTACATATTGCTATTTGTTTGCTAATTTTATTCTTAATCGATTAAGTCTTGTCGTTTTTTAGTGCTTCAACAAGCTGTCTACACCTATTGAGTGCCTTGTTAAGCGACAAACTAGCGTTAGCCTAATGAGATTAACGATTCATCGTAAGGTCACGCACCTAAATAGTGGTCAGGGCGTGAGTAACAATAGAGGGTTCAGGGCGCTACTACCAAACTCGTCACTGTAATCCAAATTTGGAGAACACCATGCACATACTGTTTAAAAGAAATACACTGGCAACGGCGGTCATCGTTGCCTTAAGTAGCCCCGTTTTAGCCCAAGACATGCCCGCGGAAGCAGAGAGTGACGTTGAAGTTATCTCGGTATCGGGTATTCGTGGCTCACTGATGCGTTCACAAGCGGTGAAGATGGACAGCGCGTCGGTGGTGGAAGCCTTATCGGCGGAAGACATTGGTAAGTTGCCTGATTCGTCGATTGCTGAGTCCTTATCGCGTTTACCGGGTTTATCGGGTGAGCGAGTGGGTGGGCGTACTTCAGGTATTTCGGTGCGTGGTTTCAAAGAAGACTTTACGGGTACCTCGTTAAATGGTCGTGAGTTAATTGGTATCGGTGATAACCGCGGGGTGGAATATGATTTGTATCCCTCAGAAATCATGACCGGCGCCACCATTTATAAAACCACCGAAGCCACCTTGATGGTGCAAGGGATTGGCGGCACGGTAGACTTGCAAACCGTGCGCCCGATTAATGCCAAAGAAACCTTAACCTTAAACGGTAACTACGAGTTAAGCGGGGCCGCCACTGACAACCCCGAATTTGATAACAAAGGCCACCGTTTATCGTTGTCTTTTGTGGAGCACTTTGCGGATGACACCATTGGCTTAGCGGTAGCCTTAGCCACCACGGAATCCCCTAACAACCAACGTAAGTATGGGGTGTGGGGGTATAACGATAATGGCGCTGGCCAGTTTGTGCCAGCGGGCTTAGATTCACAAGCCATCAGCAGTGTGTTGGAGCGCGATACCCTATCGGCGATTTTCCAATATCAACCCAATGACAGCTTAAACGTGATTGTGGATGTATTAAGCATTGATTACTCGGACTCAGGGGTTATCCGTGGTTTCATCGAGCCCTTTAATGGCGTCAACGTCTCAGGCTCAGGCACTAATTCTACTGGTACACAAGTGGGGGTGAACCCCGTATTGCGCACTGACCCGGCACAAAAGGACGGGGACTTAAAAGTCTATGGTCTAAACCTAGAATACAACCTCAACGACAGTTGGTCGGTGGAAGTGGACATGGCTAACAGCAAATCCACCAAACGCGACTTACGGGGTGAATCGTATGCCGGTTTAGCGCGTAATGGTGCTTTAGACAGCTCGGCTTACGGTAGCCGTGATTTTGTGATGACCCCGGATGGTGTGACCTTCACGGGCTCAAGTGGGTTGGATGCGTTTTCTGACCCCACGGCGTTGCAATTGACCGGTCCACAAGAATGGGGCGGTGGCTTAGCCAACTTGGCATCACAATTTGAAACTACCGTGCTTAAAGCCAATGGCGAGCCATACAGCTACTTCAATGCCCAAGACGGTTTCTTAAACTACGCGGATTTCTCGGAAGAGCTAAAAACCTATCGCTTTGAAGTGGTGGGGGTATTAGACCATGACATCGTGCACAAAATTACCGCAGGCGTTAACTACAGCGACCGCTTCAAAGACAAAGAAAACAAAGGTTTTTTTGCGACCAGCAGCGCTTATCCCTTGTCTACCGCCATTCCTACCCAGTACCTTTATGATGGCTTAGCGGATTTGACCTGGGCAGGACTGGGTTATGTGGTGGCGTATGACGGCTTTGCCCCCTACAACGATGGCACCTATACCTTAAACGACGCCGGTTTACTTGAGCCAGACCGCTTAGGCGATACTTACACCGTCGACGAACAAGTGACCACTTTGTATGTGCGTGCTGACTTTGACACCGAGTTAGGCGGGTACCCAGTGATGGGTAATATCGGTTTGCAATATGTGCAAACCGACCAAAGCTCAAGCGGTTACACCGGGGTCGTCGGGGCGAACTTTGCGGTATGTGATGCAGACAACAACCAGCAAATCGACAGCGAGTGTGAAACCACCATCAGCACCGACTACAGCCATGTATTGCCGAGCATCAACGTGAGCATGGAATTAGGCGATGGCCGCTTTGTGCGAGTGGCCGCTAATAAAACCATCAGCCGGGCGCGGATTGACCAAATGAAGGCCTCGGGTTTTGTGAAATTCGACCAAAACATCGACTTAATCTCCATCCCCAATACCGTGGCGGCCGTGGAGCAATATGGCTCACCGTGGTCGAAGTTTGCGGGTAACCCCTTACTCAAACCACTAGAGTCAAACAACTTCGACGTATCGTTTGAAAACTACTTCGAAGATGAAGGGTATGTGGCCGTGGCCTTGTTCTACAAAGACTTAGTCAACTGGACACGTGATGGCAACTTGATGATTAACTTCCGTAACGATGAAACCAACAACGGTGCCGATTATTACATCCCCGGTTTCCATGACCGCACGGTGACACAAGACGGCCTCTATGGCCCCGCCAATACTTTCTATGCGGCAGGCTCCCTCGTGACGCCCCCTGACTACGGTACCTTCTCGTACTTTGAAGATGGCTTAACCGGCTCAGTCAAAGGCGCCGAATTAACCGCCAACGTCCCCTTGAACGTCATTGCAGACGCCTTAGATGGCTTCGGTGTGGCGGCCTCTGGTACCTTCATCGATGCCGAGCTTGACGATGGCTCACCCATTCCGGGTCAGTCTGACCGTACCTATTCCTTAACCGCCTACTACAGCATGGACGGTTTTGAAATCCGGGTTGCGGGCACCAAGCGTTCAGAGTTCTCCACCTACCAGCGTGGTGGCTCCAACAAAATCGAAAGTGCCACCCGCAACGGCGTGACCTTGGTGGATGCACAAATCAGTTATGACTTCGAAGACTCCGACATCGAGTACTTAAGCGGTCTGCGGGTTTCCTTACAAGGCACCAATCTCACCGACGTAGAAGAAGAATCCGTAGACGGCAACGGCATCGTCAGCCTACGCCGCCAGTTCGGCCCATCGTACATGCTGAACTTCAACTACTCGTTCTACTAAACCGCGTTCCCGTTGGGACTTCAGTCGTCAAACGACGACTGAGGTCCTTT
>Ga0100384_1000020_pt1 | contig 172030 bp, 154 predicted proteins | sample CryGeymeta201508_FD_87087 | JGI IMG/M metagenome (GOLD analysis project Ga0100384, IMG submission 87087) | Groundwater microbial communities from Crystal Geyser aquifers in Utah, USA - Crystal Geyser metaG 2015-08 | ecosystem: Environmental > Aquatic > Deep subsurface > Groundwater | place... | reverse complement strand
TATGCTCAATCTAATGGCTGGCTTAGTGGCATATTGCCTCAAGAAAAATAAGCCATCCCTTAATATTAGCGACGTTGAGAGAAATGCGATGGTGGCTGCTTAAACCGATCTCAGGTTAATTATTTTTTGCTCAGAGGTAAGCAGCAGAATACGCAGGGTGTAGTGGCTAACAATTTTCAAATACTTGTGCTCAAGCTCAATATCACGTTGCGTGTCTGTCATTTTGTCCTGGTCTCAGCATTAGGCATGTTAATTAAGCCATGCGTGCTCAAGATTTGTTGCATTCCCGCCGAAGAGCAAAAAAATCATCCCAGTGATCAAAACCGTATCTGATAAATAACGACACTTCAATGCTTTAAATCGAATGGTGAAAAACATAAGGCGCATACCATGTAGTATCATCGCGCCGGCACTATGGCCTATTTTAGCTTGCGTGACACGACGAAATAACCAGTCGCGATTTTAGACAACACCTCAACGGACAACTTAATCTCCACTCATCCGTTTATTCAGTAACAAGAATTAGGGCTATCGTCGGGGTTCACCTCGCCGTAGACCCCGTCGGGGTCGATATCGTTGTCGAGTAATACTTCACGTACGGTAGTGATGTGGTCAAGTACATGTTGGTAATTATCGCCGTATTCATACTTGGTGACTTCTATCGCCTTCGGCATGTAGCTAAAAGCAATTTTTAGCGCCTGCAATGTTTCGTCTTTGCTACTCATTGTGTTGCTCCCTTGAAAGTTGAATCGGTGGTCATTTGCTGGGCCAACCATGCTTGCACTTCCTCTCGTTGTTCTAATACAAACAAAACGACCATCGCCCCATGTTGGGCTTTGCTAATGGCCAATTGTGTGCCTGCTAAGGGCGTATTACATATCATGATGTGCTCTGCGTTTATGCCACGTTGCAAGAGGTAATGTTTTGACAAAGCCGGGACTTCACCGGGCTCACGCCCACGTAAGTATTTTTCAATTTCGGCGGCTATGTATAAATCGGCATTAAGTTGAGTGAGCGTTTCGGTGAGTGCTTGGATATCTTGATTACTACGATCGCCGCCATGACTGAACATAACAATTATTTGCCTAGCAGGTAGCTGTTTCACCATGTTCACCACAGCCTGCACACCATGTTGGTTGTGGGCAAAATCGACGATGACTTGGCAATCAGCAACATGGTAAATATTGCAACGACCTGGATTATCTTGTGGGTCTCGACCAAATTCCAGGAGGCCTTGTCTGATGGCCTTATCGGGCAAAGCCAAGGCTTTACATAGGCCAACCACCCCGAGCGCATTTTGAATATTGTGCACAGCACTGTTGGCTAATGACAGCGGCATCCGTTTAGTTTGACCATAGTACTCAAACTGCTGATTTTGATGATAAATGAGCTCGCCATTGCGCACAAATACCGCGCGGCCCCCACTGGCCAGTTGTTGCTGGATCAGTGTGTTTTGTTCATCAACGCTGTACCAGCAAACTGATTTTTGGATGTTTTGTGCTTGATTTATCACCAAAGGATCATCGGCATTGAGTACTAATATGCCAAGGTCATCGAGTGCTTTGGCTACCACAAACTTAATCTGCGCCAACTCTTCCACGGTGTTGATTCCGTATTGGCCGAGGTGGTCACGCGCCACATTGGTGATCAGTGCGGCATTAACCTTGTCTATCGGTAAACCTCGGCGCAGTATGCCACCGCGCGCTACCTCTAAAAATCCTAATTCACAGCGTTTATCTCGCAACAACATGCGGGCGCCAGCTGGGCCGGAGTAGTCGCCGTAGTCAACAATGGTATGGCCAACGCGAATAAAGTCGGTCGACGTTATGCCCGCACAAATACCCGCTACTTGCGCAATGTAAGCGGCGAGACGCACACTGGTCGATTTGCCATTGGTGCCCGTGATCATGGCACAGGGAATAGCGTGATACGTTGACCAGACTACGTCGCTGGGCGATGGCAGGGCATCGAGGGGCCAACAGCGTGTACTGGCACCCATACCTAAACTGAGTTCATCGTCGTCTATTAAGCACAGGATTTGACGCTGTTTAGCGGCCTCAACCAAGGCTAATAAGGCCGGATTTTGTTCTTGCACTAAAGCCTGGCGAATTTCGTCTAAACGCGACTTCCATGCAGGTAACGCTTGATCTTGCAATTCACTGGCACAGCACAGCCATGCCAGTTCGAGTGCATCACAGGCACCATACAAGGCATCAAGAGGTGCACTGATGGCTAAATTTAAGCCGTGTTCATGCAAGCGATAACAATGGCTTTCATGCTGCCAGCCTAATTCAGCCAGCAAATTCTGTGTCCAGCGTTGCAAACTGAATAGTACTTGTTGCGGATCAATCCCGCTGTGCAATACGTCAATAATCGCACCGGGTTTGTCCCACAACAAGGAAGGGCCAGTGAGCCGACGCACTTCATCTAATTGAAGTTCAATCATTTTTCCAATAACCACTGAAAATTAGTCAGCCTCTTCATCAAGCTCAATCACTAAGCGCACGCCACGCTCGTCTTGCACAAGGCGTTGGCCTTGGGCCAGTTCAAATTTATGTTCGACGGGTTCAAATAATTTATCTGGATAGTCATGGGACGGTTCGTCACCACTGGGTTTGACTTCAACCCCGCCATTAAAGTGCACAATCTGCTTCCAGCAGCGCGTGATATCGTCGCCAAGAATGATCAACAAATCCCCTTTGTTGCAATCGGCGAGAGCCTGTTCGATGGCCTCAGCTTCTGCAGGGATCACCTGTATGGCACTTGCATCCACACCGGCTTTCATTAAAGTATTTTTTAATAACAGCGGCACTTCGTCATGGCCACGTCCACGACGTGCATCGTCAGCTTTACAGATAAAGCAGTCGAATCCTTTGGCCACGATGGAGGCGGCCTCGACAATGTCCTCGTCGCGTCGGTCACCCGGCATCGCCAGCACGATTCGACGTTTACCACTGACATCCAAGCGTGTTGCCAGATCCGTAATAGATTGAATAGCGGCGGGGTTGTGGGCGTAATCAAGGATGACTTTGAAGGGATGCTCATTGTAAATATTCAGACGACCCGGCGCCTGATAAAACGAGGTACTGAAAATCCGTAATCCTTGGCGGATATCCTCTAATGAAATGTTAAAGCTATAGGCTATCGCGGCAGCAAACATGGCATTTTGCACGTTATGAATGGCCTTACCTTCGATGGTGGCTGGAATAAGGTGGGTCCACAACAAGGGAATGTGTGCACCTCTGTCATACAATGTGATCATGTCACCGTTGATGCCTTTTTCCAGCACTGCAGCCATGCCGCCACTGCGAATATGCTCGCGCACCAAACCATGCCCTGGATCCATGGTGACATAACAAATTCGTTGCGCCTCACAAAAATCCGCCATTTGTAAACACAGCATATCGTCGGCATTCAGCACCACACAGTCTTTAGCGACCTCGACCACCACGCGTTTTATCTGAGCAAGTTGCTCAAGCGTATTGATGCCTCGTAAACCAAGGTGATCAGCGGTGACGTTCAAACAGGCACTGACGTTTGATTCCATGTAACCCAAACCACGCTTTAATATTCCGCCCCGAGCGGTTTCGAGAATAGCAAAATCGACACTCGGATCGCGTAATACAATTTGGGCTGAGGTAGGGCCGGTCATATCACCCTTGACGGTGAGATGGCCATCGATATATACCCCATCAGTGGACGTCATACCGGTGGTGTACCCCGCACTTTTAACAATACTCGCTAGCATGCGGCTGGTGGTGGTTTTGCCATTGGTGCCGGTAATTGCTGCCACCGGAATACGCGCTTCGCTACCGGCTGGGAATAACATATCTAATACTTTACCGGCAACATCTCTGGGCTTTCCTTCGCTTGGTGCCACATGCATGCGAAAACCAGGTGCGGCGTTACACTCACAAATGCCTCCACCAATTTCTTTGTACGATTTGCTGATATCGTCGGTCAAGAAATCGACACCACCGATATCTAAGCCAATGGCTTTAATCGCCCGCACGGCCATATTGCGATTGTCCGGGTGCACGATGTCAGTGACATCAATGGCGGTACCACCGGTGGATAGATTGGCCGTAGAACGCAAGTAAAATAATTGGTCTTTGTCTAAAATGGTGTCCGCTGAGTACCCCGCATCTTCCAACAAACGTTCAGCTTGGTTATCTAACTCTAAACGTGTGAGAACCTTTTCGTGGCCAATACCACGGCGCGGATCCAAGTTAACAATGTCAACGAGTTGGGCAATGGTAGACACACCGTCACCAATCACATGGCCCGGTACCCGTTTCGCTACCGCGACTAATTCATCGTTCACAACCAACATGCGGTGGTCAAAACCAGTGATGAAGCTTTCCACCAAGACAGCTTTGCCCGTGCCAAAATTTAAGGCTTCATTACAAGCTTCACGCACCTGTTCATCATCAGTTAAATTGATGCTAACCCCACGGCCATGATTGGCATTTAAGGGTTTGATCACCACTGGAAAACCAATTTTGTTGGCGGCGCGTATGGCTTGATTCTCGCCATACACCATCACTTGTTGTGGCACCGGTAAACCCAAGTCGTTAAGTAAATTATGGGTATCTTCTTTATCGCAAGATATTTCGACGGCGATATGTTTGGTCTCACTGGTGATCGTTGCTTGAATACGTCGTTGATATTTACCGTGACCGAACTGCACCAAGCTATAATTGTTCAGACGGATCCAAGGAATATCTCGCTCTTCCGCAGCCTTCACTAAAGAGGCCGTGCTTGGACCGAATTCTTTTCGCTGTGCCATACGCACAAAACTATGTAATTCATCAGCAAAATTGAAGTCTGGATCAATTTTACTGCTCATCAGAGCTTGCACGTGGGCAGGCATCAAATGGCTTAATAGCCGCAAACCCAATTCTCCAGCTTCTAAACCAACGTCCCGTTGATGATATTGGTACACGACATCGTAACAGCCTACTTTGCCGCTACTTCGGGTTCTACCAAAGGTTACATCTGAGCCAGCTAAGTCTTGTAACTCAAGGGCAACGTGTTCCCAAATATGACCAATCCACGTGCCTTCATCTTCTTTTAAACGGCGAATAAAACCGCCTTCTTCACGATAGGAACAGCCGTGTTTTTGCAATGACGGGAGGGCGGCAATTAAACCGTCGATAAATGAGGCACCCAGTTTTACTGAAGGCCAATGCTCGAGTTCACCGATATCAATTTGATGGCGAATAACCGGAAAATTAGCGTATATACTGGGCCCGACATATACGTTGGTGCTGAGAATTTTCATGCTTAGTGCATCCCTTTGGCTCTGGGTAAAAAAAGACGTGCCTACGTTTTTAACACAGCCCCAGTGCTTCGCACCGACTACCGCTGAGTTGAGTGGATTCCAGTAGCGACTTTCATGGGTTGCACATCAAGTGCAAGAGCCATAAGAGATCGCCACCAAGCCTCTAAAATATATAATAAAAGTAGCCTAAGCTACTTTTATTATTGATGAGTTAGCGCGTCATTAGCGCGCTTATTTGATAAATGCCTGACGGGCATTCAAATCATAGCGACTGCCACTAGCGAGAATATGCATTTTTAGATTTAATAAGGTCAAGGCGTCACCGCTATTTGCTTCTGCCATAGAAGAATATTCGATGTTGGAGGGGTCGATGACAGTAATGGCGCCACTGCCTACTACCGTAAATTGGTTTTTATCATCAATAAACGCGGCGGTATCTTCGTCCAACCCCAGACCAATCAAAAATGGATTGTATGATACGGCACTGAGTAAACGCGCTAGACGGTTACGCTGATTAAAGTGCTGATCAATCACTGCACTGTTCACTAATCCAAGTCCGGGAGCCAAACTGACACCGTTTTCAGTAGGGACAATGCCTGATGTACCGCCGGTGATCATATGCTGTGAAACGATCGCCGCACCTGCAGAAGTCCCAGCATAGTGAACCCCTTTGGCATTTAATTGGCGGATCGCTTTAGCAATGGGAGTACCCCCTAAAATAGTGGATAAACGCAGTTGATTGCCACCGGTCACAAAAATAGCAGTGCTTTTTGCTAACAGTGTTAGATATTCCGCTTTTTGCGCATCTGCTCGCTCGCTTATGGGCAAAACGTTGAGTTCACCTGCCCCAAGTTCAGTAAATAGATGTTGATAACGCTCGCCGGTATCGTCCAATTGTGATGCCGTTGGAATAATGCTGATCACAGAATTTTGGCCACCGGCCAGAGCAATAAATTTTTTGAGAATTTGTGGATTGTGCAGTTTGTCTTCCGCACCGCCAATGGGGATAACGTAACCCCGAGCGGTACCGTCAATCTTAGGAGAGGGCATAGTTAATTCTCAAATGAGCCTTTTTTAATTATTTGTTTGGCCAAGATATGCCATTGACCAAGGGCCATGACATGTTCAATGCGGTATTGTGTATCTAAGATAATTAAATCTGCATCGCAACCGACAGCAATATGCCCTTTCTGCGTGAAATTCATGAGTGCAGCGACATTGCTGGTAAAAAACGGCAAAAAGCGTTCCAGAGCATAGCCCTCATCGAGAAGCTGATAGAACACCTCGGTCATGGCCATAGAGCTTGCAAAGTCCATGCTGGTCATGTGTCCGTGGTGATCAAAACAAGGCAAACAACCACCGCCATCTGAGCTTATGGTTAATTTGTCTTGTGGCAGATCACTTTGCATATAACGTATGAGCGCCTCGGCAGGTTCGTAACCTACTTCCCCGGTCTCAAAAGCCGTCACGTCTATCCAGCAACCTAATTTGGTGAGCTCACAGGCTTCATCAAACAGTGCTCTGCGGCGATTCACATGGGTTGGGTTAAAGGTTCGCGGAGGAATTTCCGACTCAGCGATGGCTGCTCGAACCAATGCCAAACCCCGTTCACCATCGCCTAAGTGCAAATGCACAATGCCTGCTTTCCCAGTCATTAGACGCGCTACATGAGCATCAGCCGCAACTTTGAGTAACTCTGCTAAGGTAGGCTGGCTGGAACGATGATCGCTGATGGCTAATTCACCCACTCCTACCACGGGTTCAAGAAAGACCATGTCGGTTTTAACGGAACCGGTTAAGGTAGTGGGGGGCAAGTGATAACCCCCAGTATAACAATAGGCCGACAAGCCTTCTTCACGTAAGGCATAAACCTGAGCTAGCACGGAGGCGGTATTACGGGTCACATCATCGGTACCCAACAAACCCACTGCGGTAGTGACACCCGCGCGGGTAAATTTGCTCAGCGGCACGGGAGGCACTCGCGTAGCAAATCCTGCCTCACCGCCACCACCAGTAATATGTGTGTGGGCATCAATAAAACCGGGCAACAATATACAACCTTGCAAGTCCATGACCTGCGGGGCTAACTCTGGACCTAAGCTAGGTTCAGTTTGACCCAACCATACAATTTTACCCGCGGCAATGAGAACATGTTGTAAACCCATGGCCTGAGGAGAATAGACCTGAGCGTTTTTCAATAAGATGATACTTGAACTTGGATTCACGGTAACTCGTTAAGGCGATGCGCAAATGGTGGTCATGCTAAAACACCCAGCGCAGATAACAAAGTGATTTATCGAACAATTGTGCCAATTGACTAAGATCCATTCAGCTTGTGAGCAAGAGTGCTAGCTCGTCGAGGCTAGGATAATTTCTTGTTTTCAAATGTTGGTATTTCATATTGTTTGTTTATAGTAGTGCGGGTTTAGTTTTCAGCAAAATATGAATAAGCAGCAAAGGGAAAATGATGTCGCACATAAAAAAAATTGTCACAGTGACAAGTATCGGTTTAGCCATATTTTTGGTGGCAATATTGGTGTTTGCTCCGGCCTATGTTGAACAACAGTTTAACCGTGTAGCACGTCCCGTGGTCGAACCCACCATCTCGCTTGAAGCTCAGGCCATGCACGATGCTTTGTTTGTGGTTGACTGGCACAGTGACAGTTTGATGTGGGACAGAGATCTCAATCAGCAGGCTAGTTTTGGCCACGTCGATTTTCCGCGTTTACAACAAGGTCATGTCGCCTTGCAGATGTTTACCACCGTGACCAAATCGCCAAGTGGTATCAATTACGAACGTAATGAAGCCACCGCCACTGATAGCGTGACACAACTTGCCTTGGTGCAAGCCTGGCCACTTGATACATGGCAGAGTTTAACGGCCAGAGCCTTGCATCAAGGGCATAAACTGCATGCTTTTATTGCCGCTAATCCAGAGCAAATACACTTTGTTTCATCGAAAAAATCACTGCAAGATTTTCTACTCGCGCGCCAATCTAATCAGTATCTAGTTGGCGCCTTGCTTGGCACGGAAGGCTCCCATGCCTTAGACGGTGAACTCAATAACATTCAAGTTTTATACGAGGCGGGGTTTCGAATGATGAGTTTGCAGCACTTTTTTGATAATAAACTGGGGGGGCTTTACATGGTGTCAGTCAGCAAGGTTTAACCGAGTTTGGCCGTGAAGCGGTAAAACTCATGCAACAAAAACAGATTATTGTGGATGTATCCCATTCTTCACAACAGGTTGTCAGAGACGTGCTCAGCATAAGTCAGCGCCCCTTAGTGGTGAGCCACACAGGTTTTTATGGCCATTGCCATAGCCCGCGGAATATTCCCGATGAACTAATGCAGGCCATTGCTGAACAAGGCGGGCTTATCGCCGTGGGTTATTGGGATGGCGCGGTATGTGATATTAATCCACAGAGTATTGCCGCGGCCATTCGGTATGGCATCGAACTCGTCGGCGTCGACCACATTGCGTTAGGTTCAGATTTTGATGGTGCGACCACCACAGCCTTGGATACCAGTGAATTGGTGCAATTGACCCAAGCACTCATTGCTGAGGGACTCAATCAACAACAAATCAGCGCTGTAATGGGAGGCAATAGTCTGCGCTTATTGCAGAACAATCTGCCTGACTAGTGTTCAACCCTTGGATTAAAAGTTTTTCAACCATTGTTGCAACTGCTGGTAAACCAAGGGATCGCTGAGAAGTTGCATATGGTTAATGCCACGGCCTTGCCATTGGTTTTGCGGGGCGAAGTGCAAGGTGAAACGTGAATCTTCGTGTTTACCCAAGGCGCTATCGAGGGGAACCAGCCCATCCCCCACAACGTGATCACAGATCATGCTGGCGTTTTCACTCATGGTGGTGGCAACGGTGTAACAATGAACATGTGATGGGAGGGGTAAGGGGCTGCGTTTATCCCGAGAAAAATCAAAGCGATCTCGCGCCTGCCAGTCTGAGGCCAGCACATTGCCATGACGCAAATCCGTGATGCCAGCACTGCGAATTTGTGTCAAACGCCTTAAAGGGGCACTGTAAGGGTGATAACCCAACAGTAATTCCACCCAAGACCCTGCTTTTTCGAGTGGTGCGCCATGATGAGGTGTGCCTAAAAACACCAGATTGACACATTGCTGTGGCCATTGATGATTGAGTACTTGCCCCTGATGTAATGCACTACGTGCGACTAATCCACCCATGCTGTGGGCAACTATCGTCAGCCGCAGTAGCACGGTGTTGTCCAAGGTGCCCATCTGTTGGCATAAGGCCTCTAGGAGCTGGTTGAACTGTGCGCCATTGTCGGAAATATGTTGGCCACTGTTGTAACACAGATACACGACAGCACTATCGAGTTCGCTGGACAGTTTTTCACCATGATCATGTTGCCCTTGACGCCACTGTGCATCGTTCATGCACAAACCGTGAACCATGATTAACAAACGGCCACGTTTTTGCACCACGGCCTGTGCCAGGGTTGGCAGGTCAAGTTCACGATCCTGCAATCTAAACCCCATAGCAATGGCAAGAGGACTTTGTCGTTTCACCAAATGGTCGCCCAGTACCCCGTTTAACGCTGAGACAAGTGCGGCTGAACTAGCAGAGGGAGTGGCTTGTCCGAGTTGCTGACTCAACAACGCTAATGGCCCATCAAGGCTTTTACCTACCAAGGCGGTAATACTGCGAATGCTGTTATACACCAAACCACTGATGCCGCCACTGCGTTCTGCTGCGGCATTGGCTTTGCTGGTGGGCAGAGGGTTGATGCGCTGGTGCATGGATTCAACAATGTCTGTGACACTGATAATTGCTTCAATGACCATGTGGTTGACACTTTGCAGTGTTGATGGCTTGTTGGGTGTTGAGCCTGAGGGTGGGGGAGCGTTAGTCACGCAATGCACTGCTTAGTTGGGAACACACCTCAGCATAACAGGCTTCTGGGCTGAGGCGAACCCTAGTTTTAACGCTTATAATTCACTAATGCCACTGTCACTGGCTACTAATACCACGTCAGCGCCACGCATGGCGAACAGGCCGTTGGTGACAACGCCTACGATATTGTTTAAGGCTTTTTCCAATTCCACCGGATTAAGAATATTCATATTGTGCACATCCAAGATCACATTGCCATTGTCGGTGATCACTCCTTGACGATAAACCGGATCACCACCGAGCTTGACGATTTCCCGCGCCACGTAGGAACGGGCCATGGGGATCACTTCAACCGGCAAAGGAAATTTCCCTAAACGCCCAACTTGTTTGCTGTCATCCACGATACATACAAATTGTTTGGCCACGGCGGCCACGATTTTTTCACGGGTCAAGGCAGCACCTCCCCCTTTAATCATGTGTTTATGCGCGGTCACCTCGTCAGCACCATCCACATAAATGTCAAAACTGCCGACGGAATTGAGATCAAATACTTCAATGCCCAGTGCCTCCAAACGTTGGGTTGAGGCTTGTGAACTCGATACCGCACCGCGAAGTTGGTTTTTCATGGACGCTAATGCATCAATAAAATAGTTAACGGTTGAGCCTGTGCCTACTCCTACGATGGCGTCTGCTTGCACAAATTTCAGCGCTGTTTTGGCAACGACAGCTTTTTTCTCATCTTGGCTCAAGGGCATAATCAATATCCACGGTTTAGGTTTTGCTTAGTGTACCCAATTTATGCGGCGTCAGGGGAATTAAGCAAAATAATTAGCTTATTGCGATATACCTTTGCGGCGTGGCAATGCCATGCAAAGGAATGTCCCAACCGTCAGTGGGTAAATGTTCGGTGAGTTGGCATTCATGGGCCAAGCCAATAATGCGCGTTGCAAGTCTGTTTCGCTGGACTGGAGCGAGTGTTCGGTCGTAATACCCACCGCCCATTCCCAAACGATTGCCTAAGGAATCGAAAGCCACTAAGGGCGTGAGGATCACATCGATTTGTTCTAAGGGACAAATGTGCTGGCAGTTAAGTTTCGGCTCTAAAATGCCATAGCGATTTGTTTGCATGGGGCTGTGTGCATGGTATTCGACAAACACCAAATGCCCGGGTGTGAAGGGATGTAAGACGGGCAGCACCACACGTTTTTGTTTTTGCCACAAATACGATATTAAGGCAGACGTGGCTATTTCACTGTCAGTTGCTAGATAACACGCCACCGAGTTTGCCTCGCCGAGTAGCTCGTTTTGCAAAAAAGTATTGAGCAAGCTCGTTTCAGCCTGTAGCTGTTGTTGCACAGATAACTGCTTTCTTTGCTGCCGATAATACTGTCGTAATGCATGCCGAGACGGCAATATTTCAGTCATTGTCTGCTCTGGGTATCAAACGATTTAACGCACTAACAAGGTGGTTTTTATCCACGGTTATTTAACAAATAATCAGACCACAAATGCGTGGCTAACTCAGAGTCGCCGCCAGAAAAAACATCGGCTGATAGGGCGACAATCGGCAACCTCGGATTGTCCGCCTTGATCAACTGAGTGGCGCGACGCCCATCTATGCCAGGTAACTGGATGTCCATAAAAACTTAATCGAATTTTTGTTGTTGCACGCTATCCATCGCTTCTTCGCCACTGCTGGCGATAGTGATGTGTAGGCCGAGCGAACTAAAAATAGCCTGCTGATGAATAACATGAGCGCAAAATGCAATATCTCGACTGGTTTCTTGAGCGTCTAAGCCCACTTTGGATTTAATCCATTGACGATGAGGATCAACCAAACTGATGAGGGTAATCGGTTTGTCACAAAGATTAGACGCAAGTAGCGTCAAGTCGTCAAAAGCTTTTTCAGCCTCAGTATCTCATACATCATATTCGTAAAGGGCTAACAGGCGCGCTTCTTTATTTGTGCTGAGTAGAGCTGTTTTCATTTCTCAGCGCGCCTTTGTTATTTGACTTGCTCTTTACTGAGACAAATCGCCCATATTCAGTCTAGGCTTGGTAAGTATCCAAATATAGTTGGGTTAAACGTACTTTATCCACCTGAGTGGCCACATTAATTTGCTGAGCGTTGAGCCAATCTGGACTGGTCGTTGTGCCTGGCAATGCCACCGACGTTTGGCCGATGTTCAGTGGATCGGTACTCACTCTGGCATGACCGCCTTGAATCTCAAATAAAGTCGGATCAATCAGGTGAGCGATAGGCATTGCATCATGAAAAAAGCACACTTTGTCTTCGCGATTTTGTGAATAAAACTGCACATAAAACTGTGCTGCATCTCGAACAAATCCGCCTAGTTTGTTATTGCCCAACTTGAGTTCTTCTAAAAATTGCGGGGTAAATGGCACGGCATTGGTCACGTCTAAGCCAAACATCGTCAGTTGCCATTCTGCCGCAAACACGATCTCAGCGGCATAGGCATCATTCCAAATGTTGGCTTCTGCCACAGGGGTTACGTTTCCGCGCACAAAGGCCGCACCGCCCATGATCGACACACCTTTTAACAACTTAGGTAGCGCGGGTTCAAGACGCAGGGCGAGGGCTAAATTACCGAGAGGGCCAATCGCCACGACGGTAATCTCGCCGGGATGTTGTCTTGCCATATCAACAATGAACTGGGCTGAGCTACGTGGGTCGAGTTCACGGATTTTTGCCGGAGGAAAATTGATGTTGCCAAATCCATCGTCGCCATGCACAAAGTGCGCATAGCCCGATTCTTTGCCTACCCATGGCATGCCAACGCCTTTACACACAGGAATATCTTGTTCAGCGAGGGCGCACAAGGTCTGGGCATTGCGGGCTGACATCTCAACAGGCACGTTGCCAAATACGGTAGTTAACCCTAATACCTCAATCTGGGGTGACAGAAACGCGAAAAAAATCGCCATTGCATCATCAATGCCGGGGTCGGTGTCTAAAATTATTTTATGCTTCATAGTGGTCTCATTTGGCGAAGGCTTTATTGCTGTTTGGCAACAAAACGATTGACTTCCTCTTTACTGGGAATGGATTGTGCCGCACCGGCTTTAGTGACAGCCAAGGCGGAGGCTGCACAGGCTCTGACAAGGGCAGTTTTGGCTTCGGTATGGTTACTGTAGGCAGATAAAAAGTAACCAATAAAGGTATCGCCTGCTGCTGTGGTATCTACGGCAGTCACTGAAAAAGCCGGGACATCGATGGTTTTCTCTTTTTTCAGCATCCGCACCCCAGCTTTACCAAGGGTAATGATGACTTCAGTTTGCGGCAGATTGTGACGAAAATATTCTTCAATTTTGTCTAACTGGGCATGCCCAGAAATTTCTTCTGCTTCCACTTCGTTGACAATTAATAAGTCAACACAATCCAAGGGTAAATGTTTGACGGACTCTGTCATCGGCGCGGGGTTAAAGGCAACCTTTAAACCTTTTTCTTTTGCCTGTTGGATGACATCGGCAATCGCGCTGGTCTCATTTTGCGTTAGCACCCAATCTGTTGATTTGGCTGCATCAAGGGCCTGCATGATATCTTTGCTACTCAGTTCATGATTGGCGCCGCCGAATAAGACAATGGCGTTTTCACCACTTGGCGTCACCTGAATAATGGCATGTCCAGAAGCAGTATCAGTACAACTGACATGTTTACAGTTAATATTTTCACGGATCATGGTTTGTTTGAACGAGGCATCAACCTGGTTGACTTTACCAACGTGCCAAACATCTGATCCGGCTCTTGCCAGTGCAATGGACTGGTTGGCGCCTTTTCCACCTAACAATTGTTGGTAGTGGCTAGATGCCAGTGTTTCACCTGGCTGAACGAAATGGTCTACTTGATAGACGTGATCAATATTAATTGAACCAAAATTTATTACGGCCATAAATCCCGTGTACACCTTATTGTTATTAGTTTGCTGCTCAGTCACAAAGTCATACTAGCGTTGCAACATTGTATGCCTAAGTGCGCCAAGCCTTGCCGAGAAAGCGTTGCTAAATATAGCGCTTTTTAGCCGCTTGTTGAGTAATTTATGAAAAAATCCCAGTAAGTCTATGGAAGAGCCCCGATTTTTCCTGATAGGCAGCGGTGGACGTTAAAAACAGTCTAATGGACACTGTCGCACCATGCCCCCAAGGCCACCAAGCCACCATGATCTTCGGTTGATTTCCAAGATGGTCACTGAGTAGCATTTGGTTCTTGCTGAGCTTAGCAAAAAAGTGCGCTTTGTGTTTAATTTCGTTGGGTGCTTTTTTGATAGACTTGGCATCCCAGCTCAAAGGCAATACCTGTTGTAAGGCTAAACGGACTTGCTCTTGTTTATCCATAGAAAATTCGGCCAACATGACGCCATGAAAGTCGTTATATTGCCATTTTACGATAGGTGACAAGGCATCAATCACCACTTTTCCATAAGTTTGTAACTGTTCTTGCTTTGTCATGATACTACCAAAAAATAGGGGTAAAAATGAGGTGCCTCCCATAATCCCGCTGTTCAGTGATCGCCCGTGAACCGAAAGTTCAGGGCGGAAGTATCATCATTACCGTAGGCTTCTCGATGCGGGTCGAGCTTGCACAAAAGTAGTGGAATCAACTTCCAAAGGTTAAAGCATCGGCCAGGGACATTACTAAACTGGCAAAGACTCTAGGAGGCATTGTAAACCGTATTGTCAGTCAAACTTCTTGTAACCGTCAATGCTTGTCGGTGCTGCCATATAGCTAGTTGTACTAGAAACAATTCACCACCAACAACCCCATTATAACCAGTTCTCTTGTTGTTAGCCTAATGGCATTTTTTAAGCAAGGCACAATGGGGTGATAAAAACATGATTGCGAGAATGCGATGACAACAACTTGCAAGCCACAACGTAATTGCCACAACGTGGTTGCCACAATGTGATTGCCACAATGTGATTGCCACAATGTGATTGCCACAATGTGATTGCCACAACCTGGTTGCCACAACTTGCTTACCAAAAATCTGGGCATCAAAGTATGGCAGTGATAGCATTACCCCTTCAGCCTTGGCTTAACCCGAATGAAAACATACTGGCGAATAATGCGGTGGTTTGGCGTGTTTGGGTCTCATCACACTAGAGAGTTTATTTTGAATTCAATCAGTCAACTATACGAATCCCTCACCACCTTACTTGAGCGCAATAATATCTTAAGTTCTGCGGCGGAAATTCAGGGTATTATTTGTGGCATGTTAGGGGGGGGGATGCCATTGGAATGCCGTGATTGGCAAGAACCTCTGGCTGATATCATCAATCAGGGTGAAGTCCTTAACAACGACTTACAACAAGCATTTAATGCCCTCTTTGATCAGACCTGTCAGCAGCTACTAGAAAGCGATTTTTCGCTGGTTTTACTGTTACCCGATGATGCGGCTCCCATCAATGAAAGAGGTCAAGCGCTGTTGCTTTGGGTGCAAGGGTTTATGTTGGGATTTGGATTGCATCAGGCAGACTTGACGGGTTGTTCTGATGACGTCAAAGAAGGCCTAGAGGACTTTGCTGAAATTGCCCGCATGGATGATGAAATGAGCGAAGATGAGGAATCTGAACAAGCCTTCTACGAAGTATTGGAATACGTCCGAGTTACCGTCATGTTGTGTTTCAACGAATTGGGTAAGTCTCCCGAACAACAGCTTGGTGAACCCAAGATTGTGCATTAACGCCTGACCCTAAGGTCTTAAATCTATGTCCGCTAACCTAATGGATGCCATGGCCTTAACTGAGTTTTCACGTCGCCGTGAAAAGCTACTGCAAGCCATGCAGGCCAATAGTATCTGTCTGATCCCTGCAGCTCATTTGGTGAGTCGCAGCCGGGATACCGATTATCCATTTCGCCAAGACAGTTATTTTCACTACTTGAGCGGTTTTCCAGAACCCCAAGCTTGGTTGGTTTTATCGAATCAAGTGCATGTTACTGGCGTTAAACGTAAAAACAGTACGGGTTTGAGTATTCTGTTTTGTTTAGACAAAGACGAGCAGGCAGAGATTTGGCATGGGCGACGAATTGGCCCGCGTCAGGCGCAACGCCAGTTTGCTATGGACAGGGCATTTCCCCTCGACGAGTTAGACGAGGAGTTACTGCATTTAGTGGATGGGCACGACCATGTGTATTACGCCCAAGGATGCCATGCTGAGGCCGATGAATTAGTATTGGGTATTTTACAAGCCCTTCGTGATGCCCCTAAACAAAGCCATCACGCCCCAGCAAGTTTGCATGACGTGCGGGTAATTTTAGATGAGATGCGTTTATTTAAATCGCCTTTCGAAGTGAATTTGATGCGCCATGCCGCGCTTATAAGTGCTGAAGCCCATTGTCGCGCCATGCGCTGTGTTGCTCCGGGTAAAAACGAATACCAGCTGGAAGCCGAGTTACACTATGTATTCGCCAAACATGGTGCTAAAAGCCCTGCCTATTGCAGTATTGTTGCAGGCGGAAAAAACGCCTGTATTTTGCACTACACCAACAATGATCAAGTGCTAAACGCTGAGGACTTATTGTTGATTGACGCAGGGTGTGAGTGGCAGGGTTACGCTGCTGACATCACCAGAACCTTTCCGGTGTCAGGCCGTTTTAGTGAGGCCCAACAGCTTCTTTATCAAATTGTCTTGGATGCACAGCTGGCCGCTATCGCTTTGGTTAAGCCAGGCGCTACTTTCAAACAAATAGGCGATGCGGCAACTAAAGTACTGACTCAAGGCCTCATTAAGCTGGGTATTTTAACCGGCAGTTTGCAAGCCAACTTAGACAACCAGAGTTATCGAGCATTTTTCATGCACGGCATTGGGCATTGGTTAGGCCTAGATGTCCATGATGTAGGTCGCTACAAAGAGGCAGATAACGACCGCCCCTTACAAGCAGGTATGGTGTTAACCATAGAGCCGGGTCTTTACATAGATGAGAATACCCGTGTCGCGGCAAAGTGGTGGAAAACCGGGATCCGCATTGAAGACAACATATTGGTCACAGAAGCGGGGCATGAAGTACTGACCATTGCCGTGCCCAAGGACATTGATGAGATCCATGCCTTAATGGCTGACGTAATGTGTTCGAATTAACGAGGTCAATGAAATCAATGGCACAAGCAGATATTGTTATTGTGGGGGCGGGAATAGTTGGTTTGGTTCAAGCCCTCGCATTACAGGGCTCTGGTCTCAACGTTGCCTTACTTGACGCTCAACATCCTCAGCCTTACCCCAAGGGTGAAGCGCAGCTACGTATCAGTGCCTTAAGTCTTGCCAGCCAACAGGTTCTATCAGCCATCGGTGCTTGGCAGCATATCGACACTGCGCGCTTTGTGCCCTATCAAGCCATGCACGTTTGGGATCAAGATAGTTTTGCCCACATTGATTTTTCTGCTGCGCAAGTTGCACAAAACCAATTAGGTTTTATTGTTGAAAATCAATCTGTTATAGCTAGTCTTTGGCAGCAAGTTGGGCAAGTTGAGACTATTCAGGTCTTGACTGGAGTCGAAATTAAACAAATCCATACGAGTGCTCAGGGCTGTTACTTGACCTTAACTGATGACAGAGTAATAAGCGCTCGATTGCTGATTGGAGCCGATGGTGCCAACTCCAGGGTGCGCCATAGTGCTCAACTGCCCCTCACTTATTGGGATTACGATCAAACAGCCATTGTGGCAACCGTGGCCACCGAGGAGCCGCACAATAATGTAGCTCGTCAAGTATTTACCCCGAGTGGTCCCTTAGCTTTGTTGCCCTTATGGGATAAAAATCAATGCTCAATTGTGTGGTCACAAGATAATCAGCAAGCCGCCACTTTGCTTGCATTGCCGCCTGATGAATTTAATAAAGCGCTGAGCGTCGCCTTTGACCAAAAATTGGGGCTGTGTCACTTAGTGGGAGAGAGACAATCTTATCCACTCAAAATGCGTTATGCTCGCCAGTGGTTAAAAGACGGGGTATTCATCGTTGGGGATGCAGCGCATACCATACACCCTCTGGCTGGCCAAGGGGCAAATCTTGGTATCCTTGATGCGGCAGCGTTAGCAGAGCGTATTTGTTGGCTGGTGCAAGAAAATAAAGATTTTGCGCTTTTACGTCATCTGCGCCCGGTGGAAAGATGGCGTAAAAGTGAAGCACTTAAACTCATTGCGACGATGGAAGGCTTCAAACGTTTATTTGGGCAACAGAATCCGGCCAGCAAACTCATCCGTGACGCGGGATTAAGTGCCGTCAATGCCTGGCCAGCAGGAAAACATGCCTTGATCAAACAAGCGATGGGGCTGAGCGGCGAACTCCCCAAGATGGCAAGATTCCAGCATGTGCAGCCTCAACGTTAAGTAAGTAAAAAATAATCCACGTTAGGTGGGAAAAAATGCATACACTGTGTAGGCAAGATTAAAATTTCACCACGCGGGGCAGCATAATGTCGAAGTTAATTTTAGGTTTATTGTTAGTGGGTGGTTTGTCAGCTTGTCAGACATTTTATAGCGCGCCTCAGCCAAATGCGACACCGCAACCAAATATGGAAGGTGAACCAGAGGTAATGAACGCAGAAAAAGCCAAAGACGCTGCCGAAGGTGCCTATGAGGCGATGCAAGCTAAATGTCAGGATGCCAAGATGGATCTGTTAGCTGCTGAAGGTAACAATGATATGGCGCAAGCCAACATCATTACTAAACGCATTATTAAATACTGCGACAAATAATCATCTCACCTCTATGTGGGGATAAGGATTGCATTTGAAAGATTCCCGTCTTTGCTTGGGTATTTTGTTGATTTTTTTGCTTGGATGCGCCAACAATCAGCAGTCTAAGCCTGCTAGCCCTGAACCAACGGTGGTTCAAGCACCGGGTGAAAAGTGTGAAAACGCCAAGAAAACCCTAGAAAAAGCAGTGGCTGAAGGGGATCTTGACGATGTGCGTGCCCTGAAAATAGATATTGAGTTGTATTGTATTTGGCGCCGGCAATAAGATGTTGCATGACGAGCGACAAGCTATAAAAAACTATCACAACTAGCTTAAATATGAATTACGTGCATGACACCAGCCATTGATCTTTTAAAAAAACAGCAGATTATCCATCTTGTGCATGAATACAGCCATGATCCACAACACGCTTCCTTTGGCTTAGAAGCCGCAGAAAAACTGGCGGTGCCGGCGCTACGTGTATTCAAAACCTTGGTGGTAAAACTTGATACAGGGCAGCTGGCGGTGGCCGTATTACCCGTAGAGCCGATGCTGAGTATGAAACTGATGGCGAAGGCCTGCGGCGCAAAAAAAGTAGACATGGCCGATAAAGTAGCGGTGCAACGTAGTTCAGGATATGTGCTGGGGGGAGTCAGCCCCTTGGCGCAAAAAAAACGCCTTCCTACCATCGTAGATGACAGTGCAAAAAATTTTTCTACGATCTTTGTCAGTGCGGGGCGGCGTGGTTTGGAAATTGAATTGGCCCCGCAAGATCTCGTTGCACTTACCTCTGGTCAGTTTGCCTCTCTATGTCAGTAGGCGTATGTCAATGTTCATTAGATTAAGACGATAGCTTATGTCATCGACAAAAATTCATGGCGAATATCACATGACGCTTATTGGGCAAGTGATGTGTGTGCATGCAATTGGACCTTGGAACGAAGAGTGTGTGCAACAGTTTCAAATTGATTACAAACAACATAGCTTACCTTGCTTGCATGCTCAGTGGGCAGACTTGGTGGTATTGTCGGGGGAGAGTTTACTGATACCCTCTGCCGAGCGTTTTTTAATAGAAGCTGCTGCCAACATGAAAAGCAAAGGTTTGCGCTGTGTAGCCATCATGTTCAATGATTCGATTGTAAAAATGAGTACTCAAGAGCAATTTACTAGAGTGTATGCAAATTCTGGTTTAGACGTCGGCTTTTTTGAACACCTTGCTGATGCCACAGACTGGTTGACTAAACAGAATATGCACTGCGAACTTGCGAAAATAAGCACCTGGTTCGCGCAATTAGACCTCACAAAACATGCTTAATCTATTCTCATATACTTTGAGCTACATGGACGCAAGTCTGCTTTTAATGGTGGCATTTTTTATCGGCATGGCCAAAACAGGGGTACATGGCATTTCAATGTTTGCAGTGCCTCTGCTTGCTCTTATTTTTGGTGGCAAAATGTCAGCGGGTTTGATGTTACCGATGTTGATCATGGCGGACGTGTTTGCCGTCAATTATTACCATCGTCACGCCAATTGGAATTATTTACTTAAACTCTTCCCTTCGGCAGCGGTGGGAGTTTGCATCGGCACTTGGCTGGGCAATGTGGTGGATGACGAGGTGTTTCGGATGATCATGAGCGTCATCATCTTTATCAGTTTGGGTATCATGTTGTGGATGGAAAAAGCCAATAAAGATAAAGTCCCCGATTATCTATGGTTTGCCGTTTTAATGGGCACCCTTGGTGGCATAACCACCATGATAGGAAATTTGGCCGGTTCTGTGATGGCCCTGTATTTACTCAGCATGCGGCTACCTAAAAATCAATATATCGGCACGGCAGCTTGGTTTTTCTTAGCGATCAACGTATTTAAAGTGCCATTCCATATTTGGAGCTGGCACAGCATTACCCTCGACTCCTTTTTACTTAATCTGCTGTGTTTACCGGCTATTGCCCTTGGTGCATGGGCGGGAGTTGCCGTTGTCAAACGCATAGCAGAACAGTATTACCGCTGGTTAGTGATCGCGATGACAGCGATTGCAGCCATCGTTATAGCGGTATGAACATGTCTTTACACCGCTAACTACTTCTGATACTAAGATGAAGTATTGGAAAAGACGGAGAAGTCCTGAGTAACGGCTACATATTGACAGCCAACTTGCTGCAACCACTGTAATCCATCATCTTCGTTTTTCAGCATAGCAGTTGTGGCAATGGTGCCTGCCATCACACACAACGGTGCCCAAACGCTTACTGCACTTAAACCACTGATTGGAAGCCCGGTCAATGGATTGATAATATGGCTGTATCGCTTGCCATTTACTGTAAAAGCGCGGGCATAGTCTCCGCTACTGGCCAATCCTCCCGTAATTAAAGGAATATGGGCAATTGCTTGTGTAGGATCTTTTGGATTTGAAACAGCGACTCGCCACGGCCGGCCATCTAAGTGCGGCCCGACAATCGAAATGTCGCCTCCCATGTCTATCAAACCAGCATGAAAACCGTTTGCTTTTACTAAGGTAACGATAGTATCCGCGCAGAATTCCTTTACAATTCCACCGAAATCCAATTCCATTCCGTCCAGAGGCAAACGAAAACCTTGGCGCCTGAGTTGGATTTTCGACCAACCAATGAGCGATAATTTCTCCTGAATTACAGCTGGGTCGGGGAGTTGAGCTAGGCGAAAATCCCAATATTTACCCAATACACCAGTAGTAATATCAAACAAACCCTCGCTAATTTCGAAGGCTGTTTGCGCGTAACATATAAGCTGCCACGTGGTATCATCTAAATCGAAAGCCAATTCCCTTCCAGCATTGGCGTTAATTTGTGAAATTAAACTATTAGGTAGATAGCGGGAGTAACAAGCTTCTAGTTGTTGGGCATGAGCGAGTACTTTTTGCATAATTTCGTGAAACTGCGCAGCTGAGTCACAGTAGAGACTCAATGAGCAGGGACTACCCATGGCATTAAAACGTTCGGTGAAGAGTTTTTTTTCAGAATCTGACATCAAAACCAAGACTAATCAACTTGAAATCCAAGAGTGCCGGATTTTCGAATTCTGCATTGGCCAATCCTTTGCCACCACCACTGCTGTATTGATCAGCACTCAGGGTAATTGACCACGAATCAAACGTTTTGACTAATTTTATTCCAGTCGTGATCGCACCATATTCCGCCAATCGATAGTCTGTGGAATAAAAAGAATCGCTACGTGATTGTTGGTAAAAAACATCATAAAAATAACTTTGACTTTGGTTGTAAAAACGTACGGAAGGGATAAGTTGTAGATCAAAAGGCAAATTTTGATACCAACTTACATTGAAGGTATGTGACTGTATGTCCCAACTGTCCGTGTAATAGCGGTAGTCAACGTGCAATGCAGCATTAAGTGTATCGACAAAATAACGAATGCGAGATGACAGGGTTTTTGCTCTCCGAGTTGTTGGGCGGTTATCACCAATTAACTCAAAGTTGACCAGCACCATTTTATAAGGATCTGATAAATAGCCGCTTTTATCGCTTAAGCTGGCTCCTAATTGTAATAAGGTATGTTTATTCAACAACTGACTGTAGGAAATCACCAAAGAAGATGAATGCTTAGACTGCTCCGTGGTCGGTCGCGTTAAGAAGATATCTGCATCCACAGGATTAATTTTATCGTTGGAAAAATCAGCAGCGACGGTCCAAGTAGCCTGTTTATCAGGCGTTTCATGAACAAACTCTAAACCATAACTTGCTGATTTATAGTCATCCTCACTTGATCTCGCCGCTATCACGGCCAGACTGTTTGCTCCGTCAACATAACGAAACTTTACTGAGCTATCTTTTCGTTCGTCATAAATTGATGCGCCACTCATGATCTGCAATGGCAAACCGTCAGCATCTTGCAGCGTGTACCAAGGAGAAGCCCCAGACATTCGCTCTTGTTGGTAATTTATGCTCAGGTCGAAGCTATCCGAAAGCGGCGTAACAATAGAAAATTGATTAACCTTGATGTCATATCTGTCGGTTGATCCGCCTAATGATTGAGGCAATGAGTCTTCGGTATAGCTGTGATAGCGTAAGCCAAAGCGAAAATCTTCGGCAACGTCCAAAGCATTGGCTTGTACACTGATTAAGTTAGTGGCTGCAGCGCCAAGTAGAGCTAAAACATTGTTGTTTTTTATCATTGAAAAAGAGTCCGGATGCTAATTTTTAGGCGTTGAAAAATGCCGTAGCTTGATACTAATTACAGCCACAGCCACCACCTGCGGCACTTGTACCACCACTCGATGCTTCTTTACTAAAATACACATGGTTTTTAAAAGCCGCGTCCAATGGATCCGGCTCTAACTTCATTTCAGTCTTGGAAAAGCGTTCTCTTTCCCACGGTTCGACTTGAGTTACACAGCCACTCAAACCCAAAACAACTAGCACCAGAGCTAATTTTTTCATCTTTAATTCGCCACTAAAAAGTTAACTTGCTCGTTTAGTTTTGTAGCAGTTTTGCTATTAAAACCGACATGGGTTGCCACATTACTTTGATTCTTATCGTAGAGAAAACCGATGGGTAATCCGCTAACTGCAAAGAGTTTGGCGATTTCACTATCTCCTTTAACTATGTCAAAGCCCACTGGATACTTCTTTAAAAACGCCTGAGCCTTGGTGATATCTTCGTCCATATTGATGGCGATAATCTGCAGCTTATCTTTACCTATTTTGCTTTGTAATTCATGCATAAAAGGAAAAGATTTTTTACATGGCACACACCACGAAGCCCAAAAATCAATGTAGATGACTTTATCGGTTATCTGGCTCAATTCAATGTGTTGATCGTTCACCAATGATTGTAGTTTAAGCGAAGGTAGGGCCTGACCTTGTTCTACGGCTACTATTTGTGGCACACAAATACACCAAAGTACTAATAAAAATAGAATTATTTTAGGCATAGTAACGTTGTTCACTTGCTGTATGATTTAGGATTATGTTGGGTTTGGTCATCTTTATGATTCGCTATTTTCTGGGACAAAGGCCTGAGATGCATGGTAGGAATTTGCTGAGTCGCTTGTTGTCGCCATTGCCACGGGGCGATCATGAGTCCATGACCTAACTGCCACAAGCCGATTTGAGCACTCATTGCACTTCGCTGTGCTTCATCAAAGCGCAAATTCAGTATCGGGTCGGGTATTGAAGGTAGCATCCACGCCATACCCTCACTGACAAGTTGTTCATTAACAAACCGTCCATTTAAATACACTTCCAACTTATTATCAGCAGTGATACTAAAAGTGACATTTGGGTTGTGACAAATATCAGTGAGTTTGCGCATGGCTTCTCGGCCAAAAGGTTGTTCACGCTCAGGGGCGTCGATGTAAGCTAAATCAAAGGCTTTTTCTGGATGACTTTTTAATATTACGCTGTCACCATCCACTATTTTTACCACATCGCCGGCACCAAGATTTGCTGGGCTACAGGCAGCAAGGCCAACAGCAAAAAAGCAACCTGTACTGATTGTTATGAGTTTCATCTATATGCGAATACTATTCCGTGGGTCAGCGTTTTGTGGTGTGCTGACACTGGGATTAAAAAACGCAAAGTTCTCGGAGTTGTTAAATGGGAAAGGGTTTAACAAAGGGCTATTACTGATGCCCATATATTCTCTTAGAGCTTGCATCACATGTTTGGGGTAGATAATACTACCGCCGTTTTGCTGGGGCTGTAAGGTAAGCGGATTAATGGGTACCACATTTTGTCCTTCATCGGTTAAACCCACTACGCGATTTCCCCATGGGGCATCGAGTTCCATAATAATCGCACTTCCCACTGGCCAGTGGTCTTTACCGTTACTATCGTTATAATAGGGCGTGCGACTAAAATCAGAGGTAACCACCAACACTATTCGCTCAGCCAAGCCCATTTGTCCCGCAAACTCCCAGAAAAAGTCTATAGAGTCCGTCGTGTGCGCCATTAACTCAGACTGCAATACGTCATGATTTGAATGAGTATCAAAACCACCGATTTGTAGGTCGGCAGCTACTGACACTCCCGCTTTCATACTTATTAATGCCAGCTGCATCTGGCGTTTTAATGAGCTCCAAAATTCTGTACCCCTCTCATCTTCATATAGGCTGCCAACTTGGTTCAGCTCATCGGCAAAACGCGTCAATATGCTGGCATTGTCTAGAGAAGATTTATAATTATTTATCGCTAAGCGTTCTCTGATAGTGAGTGTGCCATTCGACAATTTCTCTAGCATTTGTTTATTGCGTAATTGTTTAACCAAATCATTGTCAACATCTGGGATCCATTTTTCATCCGGATTCCAATTCGATTCAGTGGGCCTAACAATATTCTTGATCGCATAAGAATCACTCAAGCGAGTGTAGCGTGTAAGGCCAGCAGTTTCTGAATAACCACCATTATTTATATAGTTGATCGGTAAATTGGGAGCGTTAACTGCCGCATAGAGGGCAGTTAGTGTTGGGTAACCCGCAGAAATTCGCCCACTCCAGTTATGAGTTACCCCAGCAGAGTGGGAATTGGTTTGACTATCGATGCCATTGATTATCAACATATCCTGATAATATTTTTCAAAAAAAGCGGCATTATTAGCGAACTGAGCGTAGTGGATTTTCCCTGCTGTTTGGGTTTCACCTTGTTGCGCCCACGAATTAACAATCGCCTCCCCCGGTACATTCATCTTAGGATCACAAATTGAACTGACGTCCCATGCGCCTTCGACTTGCAGATTAACTAAAAACTTACCTGTAAATTCTTCATCAACTGCATGCAATTTGAAAGAAAGAGGTAAAGAGGCCGCAATCGAACCTACACCGGTCATTTTCATAAAATCACGTCTATTCATTGCCTGCTCCTACTCGTGCAAATAGCGGTAATCGGACATCAGATAAAACACCACGGTGCGCCAGGCACTCATGGCATAAACCGGGTCACTACCCATCGCCCAGCCATCTTGTTCTGGGGTGTTATAAGCACTGTAATCAAAACTGCAGCTAGAGCCTTCTTCTTGGATATGTGCCCAATTTGAACGTGTACTCTTGGCTTGCCTAGACTGTTCAAATAAGACCAGCAGGTCATCTACTTCCCCAGAGTCTGGACTAACCGTCCGTCCCCAAAAGTTAAATATCATTTGGGTCAGGTGACGACGAAATTTATCCGATGAAGCGGTTTTAAGATTAACAACATCATCACTCGCCACAGACACGGCAAGATCGGGCACTTCAACCTGAGCTAACTGAGCCAAGTTGTAGGTGTCCGCCCATATATCCACGTAACTGCTTAGCTCAATACGATACTCACCCGCCTGTGTAATGGCGATAGGCACGGATATCGAGCCAGGGTTGTACAGAACCAAGGCTGGTAATGAAGGGTGCTGCCAAGTTTCCAGTGCTCCCGATACGCTAGCACTATTTAAATCAAAGATTTGCTGTGCAGAGTAGCTGGCGACCGTTTTTCCACTTACAACACTTATGACTTCAAGAGAGAAAATGGTCGGGTTAATGTCGACCCAGACTCCGTCAGCATCCTCATAATCTTTCGCAAAATTAGTCATCACCAGGTCAAGGCTACCCGTGGGCAAGGTTAGCACTGTGGCGTTGACTTGCAGATTTTCAATTTTGAGGCCTTTTAGCTCAATTGAGCTTTCATCAACAATATTCGGCACATCCCTATTGCTGAATCCATTAAACAGAAGTCTTTGGTCATCCGCTTTGACAAAGTCACCTAATACCACGCCACAAGACATTTCAGCGGCGTGGGTGAGGGCCACCTGCGACATCACGGAGGTCATTTCTTCAGCTCGATTTATGACTCCATTAGAATCTATGCCACCATAGGTGATGCGGTATGTTTGTTGTAAATCTGTGTACAGCTGATAATTATTCCACTCTGGATAATGTTCACCCCACAACTTACCCACAATGGCCTTAGTTTTTCTGTCCAATCTTTCTGGGCTGAGCAACATGCCAACGCCGGTTGTGTTACTGGCATGTTTTTCTCTTTGCGCTTCAGACATGTTAGTCGCCCTAAACCAAGGACTCATTAATAAAGAGACTAAACTGTCTTTTAAGTTGAAATGTTGGCGTAAGTCGTCCGCTAGATGATTAATAAACAGGCTCTGTTGACTAAATATTTCGGCTTTTTGTGTATAGTCAGCATCACTTATTTCTTCAGGTGCGGTGAGTGTTTTGCTACCCATAATAGCAGGCCACCAAAATTTAATGGCTGAGACAGCAAACCGATCATCAGCTACAATTTTTTTAGCTAACCATTGCATCGAGTCTTCACCTTGTGGAGCTACTTGCCCATAAAAACCCGGGTTACGCATATCTCTATACCAAGTATCACCTACTTGATACAAACTACCCGCTGTCCATTTGTAGGTATCAGGCAACGAATCTTTGCCAAGCCAAGAATCCTTGTAATACCCTACGTCACCATAATCCTGAAAGGCACCCGCTACCGGATCCATGACTTCATGGCATACGGTACAATTAGGATTTTTCATAGTGGGATTATCTTTATCCGCGAGTGCCAATGGATCGTTAGTGCGCGCAGCAGATTTTTCTATGTCAAAGTCTAAAAAGAAATACTGAGTCCAACGCGAGCGTGCTCGATTGCGGTTAGTAGCCGTTGAGGGATAACGACCTAAAAATCCTGGGTCATTTAACACACCAGCATGAGGCCAAGTAATGGTTTGACCTTCTGAATCGATTCGCAGCCCTAAACCTTCAAAATATTCAGATTTAAAATTTTCATCATTTAACATAAATCCTGTCATTTTACCCGGCTGGTATTCATACTGATTTGCATCATCATCAAATGAAGCGGTACCACGATACAGTATATTTAATGCTGGATTTAACATGGTATAATTCGCGGTCAGAATTTCTGTATAAGGCTTTTCGTTATCAACCACATAAGCTATCAATTCAGTCGCAGCTCGCGAGTATCCCTCATAAGCATGACTTACGATATTTCTATCAAACGCAGCATAATTGCCATCAAGATTGGCTTGATAGCGCATTTTCGCACCCTCAACTAACTTGGCAGCGTTAAAGTCTAAAAAGTCTGTTCCTGCTGAGAGAAACTTCTCAATCAATAATCTGTCATTTGCACCTTCAGTCAAAAACTGATGAAAACCATCACCTTGCATCAGATTTCTGAGGGCTAATTTTAAAGACGCTTCTTTGTTATCAGCAACTGAGGCGTATTCCGCTTCAGTTGGCAAGCGACCTGCAATAATGATGGCTGCTTTACGCAAAGTCTCTTTGTGACTGAGTAAACCTACCCCTGACCAGAATTCGCCAACATCCGTAAACACTTGTTCACCCGTGACTAGCGATAAATATTCTGCTAAGGCGATGTAATCGGTGCTGCCAAAGGCTAATTGTTGCGCTCCACCATGACCAAGCAAACCTTGCACCTTTGCCAAAATAAAACTGCTGTCTACGCCAGTTTGACCTAAAAACTCGGCCAAAATGGCGCGATTAACCATCTGATGGTTATTGGTTGTGCTCGGTTCTAGTTGCAATCGACTTGTGGCGGCTGCGCCAGAACCGGTATGACACGCAATACAGCGCCCTTGAATAATCTGTTCAGATAATTTTGTTTCGAAGTATTCGCGTGAATCAAAAGGTTCTTTCAATAATCTTTGTGTCGATTGCCAAGCACCTAATACCGGAACATCAGTTATTTGTGCGCCAAAGGTTGTGCTAACAACGATTTGAGTTTTGGATGACAGATAGAAAAACTGACCACTGCTTGGGCGACGAATGGCTAAATCTGCTTTGCCATCACCGTCATAGTCTGCTGGGATTGGAATATCCGTCGTTTGGGTGCCAAAGCGTCGGTCGTAACGTTTTTCTGAAGCCGAGTATTGTACATACCACGTCCCATTGCTTGGTCGCCATATGGCAATGTCAGTTTTGCCATCACCATCATAATCGGCGGCAACCGGGATATCACTTGCTTGTGATCCCAGAACTCGAGTGCTGGTTTTTCCGTATTTACTCGAACGTATATACCAAGTGCCTGTGCGCCAAATTGCGAAGTCTATTTTTCCATCATTGTCATAATCGCCTAATGCAGGAACGTCGGTGTCGAGACTACCAAAAGATAAGGAACGATCCGCATAATTAGAGCCGGATAATTGGTAATGCCAAGTACCAGTCGATGGTCGTCTAACAATTGGGTCATCTAAACCATCCCCATCCACATCGGCCAAAAAAGGGGAGTCGCCTATATCTCCAAGCCACAAATTAGTTTTATTCCCATTGGCGTATAGGATATCCCAACCACCTGTTTCGGCTTGCCAAACGACAATATCATTTTTGCCATCACCGTCGACATCGCCAACTAGCGGTACGCCTGTGTTTCTGTCTCCTAGTACTTGCGCGTGTACGGTTTTATTAGTAGTGCTTGATTTACTGTAGTATGTCTGGGTGTCAGGTCGCCACAGCAGGAAATCTGCTTTATTATCTTTGTCAACATCCCCTTTAACTGCGGGTGTTATAGGCTCTGGTACTTGCAAAACGGTCTGTAATGCCTTCCAAACACCGAGGACCGGTATATCAGTTTTGATACTGCCAAATACACGGCTAGTAGTTTTTCCATCTTTGCTTGATTTATAGATAAATTGCCCCGCTGCCGGGCGACGTATGGCCATATCAGCTTTCCCATCACCGTCGTAATCTGCTGGTACGGGAATATCAGTCGATTGCTGACCAAATACGGTATCCACGCGCTTTCCGGTTTTTGAATGATACACATACCAAGTGCCACTCGTTGGCCGCCAAATAGCTACATCGGTTTTGCCATCACCATCATAATCTGCCGGTACTGGCACATCAGATTTCTGAGTACCAAGGGCTGCAGTAATCGTTTTCCCCGTGCTGCTCAGGCGCATGTACCAGATGCCATCACGCCAAATCGCAAAGTCTATCTTTCCATCTTTATCGTAATCGCCGATGACTGGCACATCGCTGGGTTTTGACCCAAAAGCGAGTGATTTTTGCGTATAACCTTGGGTTGAGAGTAAATAATACCAGGTGCCGTTTTCGGGGCGACGAATGATGGGGTCGGCTTTGCGATCACCATCAATGTCGGCCAGAAAGGGGTAGTCACCTAGTTTCCCCAAGGTAAAGCTCATGCTCTGCCCATTATCCAAAATAATATCCCACAAGCCACCTTTGGTGTTCCAAGTGGCGATATCCCCTTTTCCGTTGCCATCCACATCAGCGGTTAAAGGTACGGAGTAGGGACTGTCACTCAACACCTTGGCATGGACGGTTTTGCCAGTTGCTGAAGACTGTGAATAATAGGTTTGTGTCGCAGGACGCCAAATAAGTAAGTCAGCTTTTGCATCATTATCAATATCACCTAGCGTATGCGTAGGCTCCGCTACCGGCGGTGGAGGAGGTGTCGTCTTCTTTTCAACGATAATTTGTTTGGAAAGACATGCAGCTGCTGAGTCATCGTTAAAATTGCTGAAGTCACGGTTAACCGTTTCGGCACAGGCATACAAGGTAATGGTTTCCTCGTTAGCCGGTGCTTGCCAACTAATATTCCACGTTTTTTTATTCTCACTGAGTTTTGTCAAGCTAGCGAGGGTATGAGTTAATTCATTATTAACTTTTTGAAGGCCAGTACCACTAAGTAAAGTGCCACCAGAAACCGCAACATTTATTCCCGCCATGGGGGTGGTTACTGAAGTTGGAGGAAAGAAAGCCAGTAACAATGCCATATCGATGGTTTGTCCTGCCTCGACGATCTCATCGCCACTGTAAGTTAAACTTGACCGGTAGTTACTGCCGCTGTGACAACCGGAAGAGTTGCACGTCAAAGTATCTTTACCGGAGCGACCAATGATGCCCGTGGAATTAGCCAGAATTTGAGTTGAATATAAGATTGTCAACACAACAAACAAACGGCACATATTTTGTCCTTCGTACAGTGACGAGTAAAAATAGCCCTTGGCGTAATTTACAGAGCAAACTACCAGCAATTGTTCATCAATCTCATTGTTGCTGAACAAGCAGCCAGATTTACGAGGAACTCATGATGGGTTTACGTTGGTTAACACGATAACAATGTTAACTAGCACGCCTTACATAACATACAAGTGTATTGGAGCACACTAAACTCCCAGTCCCTGAGTAAATTTATTTAAATGGTTATGACCAAGTAGATTGGTCAATATTTCATCATAGAAACTACTCCATTTTTTACAAAACACCAAATTAAAGCTTTTTTTGGCAAGACCAAGAGAATATGCAAGAAATCGGGTGGTTTGGGTTATACCTATGCATCAACACTAAAAATTGGCACTTTTAATTCTTTCATCCAACATTATGTGAATTAACTAAGAGGAGAGTGATATGTTTCGAGGTATTACAAAACGGACAGTGTTGATGGGTTTCCTGATTTTAGGCGGGTTTAGTAACTTGGCAGTGAATGCTAATGAACAAGTTATCGCTGAAGCGGAAGACTTTAAATGTTTGACTGAGATGACACCGGTACGCGGTTTTTTTGTTGATAATTTACTGGGTAATCTGGCAGAAACCGTGGCGGCGGCTGAACAAGAGAAAGGCGTTTATCCGGTTGGTTCGGTGATTCAGTTGATCCCGACGGAAGTCATGGTAAAACGCGAGGCTGGCTACAATCAGGTCACCAAAGATTGGGAATTTATTGAATTGGCCGTCAATGAACAAGGTTCTGCCATCAAGGTACGAGGTGCGTTTGAAGTGGTGAATCAGTTTGGCGGCAATTGTTTTGCCTGTCATATCAAAGCCAAGCCTGAATTCGATATGATTTGTGAACAAACACATGGTTGTGATCCTATTGTTTTACCAAATGGTGTCACGGTGTCGCAAGAAATGATCAAAGGTATGCAAAAGCAAGATCCACGGTGTAAAACACCAGAAGTGGCGCTGCTGCAATCACCCAGTGAATAACACAGCCAAGCAAAATATTCAGTATTTAGGGGAAAGGATATGGCAGAGCTCAAACTCAGTTGTCAATGTGGCAAAGTGCAAGGCATCGCTCATGATGTCTCACCCCAGGCCGGTAACCATGTTATTTGCTGTTGTGACGACTGTCAAACCTTTGCCCATGCTTTAAAATCCGCTACACCGATATTGGATGAATACGGCGGTACCGAAATCATGCAATTACCCATGTCTTCAGTTGCCCTTTCTCAAGGTACTGAGCACTTGGCGTGTTTGCGGCTCAAACCCAAAGGTTTATATCGCTGGTATGCTGATTGTTGTGATACACCCATCGGCAACACCATGCATGGGCGCATGCCTTTTATTGGCATCATTCATAATTTTATTGCGCTAAACGACAAACGTGAGCAAATTTTAGGGCCGGTGCTGGCATATTGGTTGCCGCAGTTTGCCTCCCGTCCACCGCCCATTAATGCCAAACATTATTCTAAAGCACGTTTATTGTGGCGTATTGCAACTAAACTCCTTGGCTGGAAATTACGTGGTAAACATCAACCCTCCGCTTTTTTTGATGAAAAAGGCAAGGCTCGGGTTAAGGCAAAGATTTTAAGCCAATAGCCATATATGGCATGGGCGTTTTGTTTGCTTGAGTTAATCCAAAGCCACGGCATCTGCGTTCTTATAACTGTTGTTGCTTTAATAACCAGCGAGGTAAACCCATGATGACAATCAACAGACGTCGATTTTTGCAGTTTAGTGCCAGTGGCTTGGTGGGGATGACGTTAGGTGGCACCAGTTTGACGGTGTTGGCTGACGACGAACATGTTAACCCAGAAGATGTGACGGCTAAGGCACTCAAGTATGTGCACAAATCTGCTGTCGAAGGGGCGCATTGTTATAACTGCACACAAGGCCACGCGGTGGAAGGTAAAGACTGGATTGCTTGTAATATCTTTCCCGGTAAATTAGTGGCGAGTGAGGGATGGTGTGCGGCCTATACAAAAAAAGCCTAGGGGCGCTTAACACGTTAATCGGCTACTTTATTGCCAATTGACTCGGCGGGGCATACTCAAACACTGCCTCGCTGTTTTATGTTTCGCTCAGATCGATAGCAAACTGCTTAGTCCAGTCACGTTTATTCAAGACCGCACCCTGTTCGCGTATGTCACTAATCAGGGCCATGTGTAAATCAGCCACCACCCATTGCGGCTCAGTATCGGCTGCTTGGGCCAGCACCCCGTTGGCGGGAAAACCTTTGTCTAGTGGCGTGTAGACACTCGCTCTACCAATATTGATGTCAACTGCGGGCGACCATAGCGCTTCCCCTACAGTAGGAGCTTGCAGCACATAACACTGATTTTCCAGGGCTCTAGCTTGGCAACCAATCCGTACGCGATGAAAACCTGCCTCTGTGTAGGTGCAACTAGGCACCACAATCAGCTCTGCTCCCGCTTCGATTTGCCGATTCGCAAACATCGGAAACTCGGAGTCATAACAGATATTGATACCTAATTTACCGATGTCGGTATTGATTACTTTCAGCTCTTTCGCTGCCTGTATCGCCCATTTTTCGTCTTCAAAACGCGTCATAATGAGTTTGTCTTGAAAACCAATCAAGCCGTCAGGCGAAAATACATTAGCTCGATTGCGAAAACGTTCGCTGGGCAATTGCACAGGAAAACTACCGGCCACCACCAAGACATTATAACGTTTTGCCAACTCAGCATAACAAGCTTGGTAAGCAGCGTAGAGGCTTTGCATGTCCAATAATTGCTGTTTCAAGTCGCTGTAGATAGCTTTACCGAGCAAGGAGGTGAGTTCCATGCTCGCGTATTCAGGAAAAACCAGCAATTGGGCACCCTGTTGCTGTGCAGTAGCAAACCACGTAGCTAATTTGTGAGCAAAATCATCAAAGTGGCTAAAAAAACCAATGTCATATTGGGCCACCGCCACGCGTAATATTTTCATGTTTTTCCTTCAGTATCCTTCTGCAATTAACTCGACTTTTGGCTGTGGATCCACTGAGTGATCACATCATCAAGTACCGCCATAGGCAGAGAACCATGGCCAATCACCTCGTCATGAAAGGCGCGAATATCAAACTTTGCGCCAAGTTCTGCTTGTGCTTTTGCCCGCAGTTGGCGTATTTTTATTTCCCCAATTTTGTAGGCAAGAGCCTGACCAGGCCATGAGATATAACGGTCAATTTGATCATTTACTGATTTTTCAGTTAAGGCAGTGTGTGCGGCTAAGTAGTCAACGGCTTGTTGGCGTGTCCATCCAAAAGCATGAATGCCGGTATCCACCACCAAACGCACCGAACGCCACATTTCGTAACCCAAACGCCCAAAGTCACTATAGGGGTTTTCATAAAAGCCCGCTTCTTTACCCAAGCGTTCAGCGTACAAACCCCAGCCTTCAGAGAAGGCGGAATGATTGAGGGTGCGGCGAAATTCGGGCACATCTAATTCTTGGGCAATGGCATTTTGTAGATGATGGCCGGGTACAGCCTCGTGCAAGCTCAAAGCCTCTAAGTTATACAGGGGTTGTTGTTGAGGATCTGAACTTAAAAAATAGGTACCCGGTGTACGATTGTCAGGGGGCGGCATATAAAACGCCCCGCGTGCCGCCGAGCCTTTAATCGTGAAGGTATTGCGAGGCAAATGACCAAAGAAGCTCGGCAGCTTGCCATACATTTTTTGCGTGATGAACGCGGTTTTTTCCATCACATCTTGGCGGTCACTGGCATAAAATCGCGAGTCGGTAGCCAGGAATTGTAAAAAATCTGCATAACTTCCTTTAAATTCAACTTTGTCGATGATGGCCTGCATCTCTTGTTGAATGCGCGCTACTTCACTCAAACCCAGTTCATGGATTTGTTTAGGCGTGAGATCAGTGGTGGTGTAATAACGCACCACGTATTGGTAATAATCGCTGCCGCCCTCTACGCTACTGATACCCGCTTGGGTTCGGCAATGTGGCAAGTATTCGTTTTGAAAAAACGCATAAAACGTGCGATACGCTGGCAGCACCGCCTTGCTGATCACTTCTTTAGCTTTACTGCTATACACCTGTTTTTGGCTAGCACTAAACGTGGCAGGAAAACGGGTAAAAGGTTCAAACCAAGGGCTCAACTCTGGGCTATTAACGATGTACGTGCTGATAGTTTGGCCATAATCTTTAAATGACTCGCAATAATGCACAAAACCTTGTGCTACGCCCTCTCTGAGTAAGTTGATGTTTTCTTGATTGAAGCGCGGATAGTCAGCCAAACTCTGAATAAATTTGTCGTAGTCTTTGGCTTCGAGAAAGGCCATATTGGCAGGTGCTTCGGCAAAATAGGTGTGCCAACCACTTAAAAAATTGATGGGGAAGTACTTGTCTTGATAGCGGTAACTTTGTGCTTCTGTCTCTCTTTCGTATTGAAACAAACGATAGCTCAGCTGGTTTTCAGCACTTAATTGTTTGGCGTCAATCTTGGTTAAATCAACTAACACTTGCTGATTAAATGCTTGTCGCCGAGCAATGGCAGCAGGACTCCACTGTGCCAGCTTACCATCGGGTTTCCAAGCGTCAGGATCAGTACGAAAAAATACTTTCTCTTGTTCGGCATTTTGCCAATGTTTGGCCAACAAGGTGGTGAAGTCTTGGTTAGCATCAGCCCAAGTTGGCCCGCTAAACAAGGTAAATAAAATCAATGCTAATACAGATTTAATCATGGGTGTTTCCAAATTTTATTGAATGCCAAATAGCCTGAAAAGATGTCTGAGCATGGTTTAACCAGGGACATCTGTTGCTTGGTTTATATCAACCCAGTTTACCAATGGGGCTGTCCAGTGACTCGGGTGGCACAGTAAACCAACGCGGCCCTTGTTCAGTCATATAAATACAATCTTCGAGACGCACACCAAATTCCCCGGGTAAATAAATACCAGGCTCGTTGGTGAAACACATACCGACTTGCAAAGGTGTTGTTTCGCCGTGTACAAAGTTCACACTCTCATGGCCCTCCATGCCAATGCCATGACCAGTACGATGCGACAAGCCAGGTAACTTATAGGCAGGCCCTAAGCCCTGTGTTTGGTAATATTCCCGCACCTTATCGTCGACACGACCTGCGTCCACACCCAATTGCGCAGTGGCAAAAGCAATCTCTTGGCCCCGGCGTACGGTATCCCAAATTTTGCGCTGTTGTTTGTTTGCTTCCCCAAATACAAAGGTGCGGCTGATATCACTTTGATAACCTTGAACCGCACAGCCACAGTCCATGAGTACCACTGAGCCTTCACGAATGACTTGGCTTTGCCGTGTACCGTGGGGATAAGCACTGGCTTCATTGAACAAGGCCATGTTCCAAATACTACTGCCGCCAAGTTGACTTTGCGCCTTGGCCATCAAGGCTTTGACATCATTTTGGCTCATGCCGACTTGTAATTGTTGGTGCACATGGGCATAAGCCTTTAAGGTCACTTCATTGGCCTTTTTCATCAGTTGGATTTCGTGTGTCGATTTGTACATACGACAACCCAAGGTGACAGGTTCGGCACGCACGTCTTGCAAATTTGGTAATAAGTCCATGACGCCCTTTAGCACAAAATATCGCACGGTATGTTCAAAGGCGATGTTGCCGTTGGCTTTGAGCATGCCCCGGTCTTGCAGAATTTGTTTGACTAAAACAAAGGGGCTTTCATGCTCTTGCCAAACTCGTACATCTTTGCCAACCGATAATGATTCACGAATGCTGGGCTCTTCAAAAAAGGGGCAAACTACCGCTAATTCTCCTTCACGTGGGATCACCAAGGCGGTTAAGCGTTCACTGCGCCACCACTGGATCCCCGTAAAATAATCCATGGCAGCACCCGGCTCTAACACCAGAGCAGCAATATTATATTTGCTCATCAATTGTTGTGCTTTTGCGATGCGGGCGAAGCGCTCATCTGCACTAATCCCAACAACATCGTCAGTAATATCAGTTAAACCCGATGATTGACTCTGCTCAGGTGTGGGTGACGCCAAAGCATGTTGAGTCAACCCGAGGGATGCCAGTGCCACGGCACTCGATTTTAAAAATTGTCGTTTGTTGAGTTGCATGTTGTTCTTCAATAATTCACCTTAGCCACGAGCCTATTACACTTGCGCGCATTTTTACAGTCAGCAATGAAATTGACTTACTTGGTAAATCATTGAATATGTAAATAAAGATGTCAGTCTTGAGTGGGCAACACAACAAGCTCGCTCTCAACAGGATTAATGGAGAATAAGATGGGTCAACAATACAGTGCAATTCCCGATAAACTGGCAAGTTTTATTCAGCAACAAAAGCTGTTTTTTGTGGGGACAGCCACCGCGGATAGTCGTGTGAATGTATCACCTAAAGGCATGGATTCTTTGCGCGTGTTAGACGCCAATCGTGTTATTTGGTTGAACGTAACCGGCAGTGGCAATGAGACGGCTGCCCATGTGCAAGTTAATCCTCGCATGACCATTATGTTTGCCGCTTTTGAGGGCAGCCCGATGATCCTGCGCCTTTACGGCCAAGCTAAAGCAGTGCATCACAACGATAGTCAGTGGGCAGAACTTATAGCTCACTTTGGCCAAGTAGCGGGTGCTCGACAAATATTTGATATGCAGATAGATATGGTGCAGAGCTCTTGTGGCATGGCCGTGCCCTTGTTTGAGTATCAGGCTGATCGCGACCAACTAAAAAACTGGGCAGAAAAACAAGGAGAAGAGGGTATCCAAACATATTAGCTAAATAAAAATCAACGCACCATCGATGGTATAGACACTCACATTGTTGCGCTAAATTTAGATGACTAAGGTGCTCAGTGGGCGACTCAGCACGCAACACTGCTGGGCAATATATCGCTACAATTGGATACAGAATGCCGAAGCGGAATGTCGTTTAATAAGCTCAGGTTTCCCGTAAGGGAAGGTCAATTATCATCGAGGTAAACACATTTGAACACACTACTTCGGCAGCCTTATCGCGTGCTCGTCTTACTGGTAATGGTATTTTTCAGTGTTTTGCTGCATGCCCAAAGTGCTGCAGAAACAGGCGACAACGACAATAATTTTCTCGAATTTAACTTTGGCGTCGCAGCCTTTGAATCTCGTTATACCGATGCCCCACAGAAATTAGGGGCGTTTTTAAATATTTACCTGAATTATCAATGGCACGGCTTTTTTTTTGAAAATAAAGGAGGCCGCTCATTGGGAAGCCCCGGTGCCGGATACAATTTTTATAATCAAGGCAGTTGGGAGCTCGACGCCTATATCAGTCAAACTCATCATGGCATTTTAACCAAATTCGACGAAACCTTGGGCAATGAACATGATGGCTTAGTTGGCTTAAGTACCCGTGATGAAGATGTGCGTTTGGGTTTGCGTGTTACCCATTATCTCGATAACAATTCTGCCCTGCGGGTACTGCTCGCACCCTTTGGTAATCGAGGCCCCTTTGTTGGTGCTTGGTACGGTAGAACATGGCAGTTTCACAACTATAATTTTCATGCAATTGCTGGTGCTCAATATCATGCCGCAGAAACCTTGGATTATTATTACGGTGTGCAGGGCAACGATATCAGCGAAAAATTTCCTTTTTTTGCGCCGGGCAGTGGCATTACCACCAGTGCTGAAATTGGCTTAACCTATCCCTTAGCTCAAGACTGGTTGGTGGATACCTCGTTCAAACTAACGCGTTTACCCAATAGTATTGCCGACAGCCCACTCATTGAGCGGCAAGTGGAAGCAGTGGCACAAGTGTCTTTAACCTATGTTGTGTTTTAAGGTAGACATGTAATGCAAAACCTAAAAAGGATTTTTTATCTGGCTAGACATCCAGCTGACAGTCGAACTTCCCTCAGCGCGTGGTTGTCAGTATTTTCATATGCCAATTTCACAGCACTAGTCGTATGGCTAGGTTTACTGTTTGGGGTTTCAGGCACAGTGCAAAGCGCTGAGCATGAGGCGTGGTTAGACATCAAACCACAAACCTGTGTGTCTGTGCATCAAGGGCAAATGTGTTATGTGCAGTTGATTATTCACTGGCAGGCTGGCCAAAGTGGTGAGTATTGTTTGTTTTCGTCAAATCAAGTCACCGCGCTGCAATGCTGGCAGAGCGCATCGCAAGGCAACTTTGTGCAAGACATTGCCACAGCAGAATCTTTACAATTTAGCTTAAAAAAAGGACAGGCGATGACCATTGCTGAGGCAGAACTCAAGGTCTCTTGGGTGTACACTAAAAAACAAAAATCGAGTTTAAGTTGGCGTTTATTCTAAATGTTGGCCGATAAACCTCACATCTTGCTGGTGGAAGACGACCGCTCACTCTCTGATTGGATCCGCGACTATTTGCTGGCCAAAGGTTTTCAAGTAAGCCAATGTTTTCGTGGTGATCAAGCGTTGGAACACATGCAAAGGTTAAAACCACAGTTAGTCATACTTGATGGCATGTTACCGGGCTTAGATGGCTTCGACGTGTGCAGAAAAGCGCGACCGCAATATACGGGTGGGATCATAATGTTAACTGCGCGTGACGAGGAAATAGACGAAGTGCTTGGCTTAGAGTTAGGTGCCGATGATTATTTAACCAAACCCGTGCGCGCTCGGGTACTCCTCACTCGAATCAACAAAACCTTAAATCGCCAAAGCAACGAAGTGCAAGTAACACGCTCGTCAACGCTTCCAGGTGCTGCGGTTAATCCGCAGATCCTTAATTTCAATGGTTTGCACATTGATGCCACTTCTCGCAGTGTTAGCCTCAATGCTAAAAGCATTAAATTATCGTCCAAAGAGTTTGAAGTCCTGTGGGTACTGGCTGTGCAAGCGGGCACGGTCATTTCCCGGGATAGTCTCATCAGCCAACTGCGTGGTTTTGAATACGATGGACTAGACCGGTCAATAGATCTGCGGATATCCAAATTACGTCGCAAACTTGGCGATGAATCTCGCGATCCGGTAAAAATCAAAACTGTGTGGGGCAAGGGTTACTTGTTTGCGCCAGATGCCTGGTAGTACGCTGCGCCTCCTGAGTTTGTCACTCATCGCCGCCGTTTTAGCCGCTACCATCGGCTTGGGTTGGTTGTTGGACCGCTTGTTTTATCAATTTTCTCCTGAACAAAGTACCAGCAATGTTGAGCACATCAGTGTGTTAGAAAACGTTGGTAAGGAGTTGGCGGCGACACTGGATAACATGGACGAGCCGCAGTTGCTCATCAACAATTGGCCAAACGACGGGCGCTATCGCTTAAGTTTACTCAATCCTTCTGATATCCAATTTCCCGCTGAGTTGATGGTGCAGGTGCAAAGTGGCGACGCTTTGTTACTCACGGATGAAGATGAAATAGGTTTGTTTTTTTATCTTCCTCGGCAGCAACGTTTGTTGTTACTCAAACCACTATTTGCTTATCCAGATACTCACTCAAGCAGTTTGAAATTGTGGCTGACGCTGGGGTTTTACGCTGCATTAGTGTTGTTTATTTGGCTTTGGACCTATCCCTTGGTATCTCGTTTGCTCAAGTTACGCAATGCTGCCCAGCTATTTGGTAAAGGTCAGTTGCACCAGCGCATTGCCGTGGGGCGCGTGTCTTATGTAAAAGATTTGGAGCATGAGTTTAACGTTATGGCTCAACGCATCGAAAATCTAGTCAGTGACGTAAGGCTGATTAGCAGTGCGGTATCTCATGACTTACGTACCCCGTTGGCACGCATGCGTTTTGGCATCGATACCTTGACTGAAGAGGACGATCCCAAATTACAGGCACACTACGTCAATCGTTTAAGCCAGGATGTGGAAGATATGACCAACTTAGTTGAGATATTGCTCGACTATGCCCGCCTTGATCAAGCCATGTTTAAACTCGATAAACAGCCTGTGGATCTTGTGGCTTTGCTCACTGACTGCATAAGGAGCTTGCAGGATGCCGGGCAAAACGTCAGCTTTGAACCACCTAACACGCCTACTTGGGTATTGGGTGATGCCAAATATTTGCGCATATTAATCAACAACCTGCTGCAAAATGCCCTGCAATACGGGCGATCACAGGTGGCAGTGAGCTTGTCTCAAACTGGTGAATATTGGCGATGTAGCATAGCGGATGATGGCCAAGGTTTTAGTAATAAGTTTGAAGATATGGTCAAGCCCTTTGTGCGTGGTCATGACACCAAAACCCAGACAAAAGGCTATGGCATGGGGCTCGCCATTGTTAAACGAATCGTTGAGTGGCATCAGGCTGAATTACAGCTTGGTCGCAGCCAACAACTAGGCGGCGCCCAGATCACCGTGATTCTGCGTTTAGCTGTAAAATAACCTACCACTTTTTTTTCATTTACATCGAACACTTCAAGTCTTTGTATTGTTTGAATTTTCATCGTATTCTGCCAGTTGTTGTTTGCTTTTTAAACAAAACAATTCAGTGCACAGTGAACAACATGTAAAACACTATCTCCCCTAAGTATCGACCGACGTTGGCAAATAACAGGGAGATAGTCATAGCTGACGCTTCTCAAAACCAAGTAAATAAGGACATGTTTTTCAATAATGCCATTAACTCATTACTTGCACTTGGTTCACTTTTTGTGCTGCTGCGTGGCATTTCAAACAGTTGCTCAGCAGCCCAAACAGACAGCGCTTTCCACTTATAGTGAGATTGGCTTGCCGTATACTGAAGTCTTTGATTCAGTTAAACATCAAGGCACGGCAATCAACTGGGGCTTGGCGCAAAACCACAATGGATTAGTCTATTGTGGTAACGGTAGAGGATTAAGCGAGTGGGACGGTGAGCGTTGGACCTTGTATCCAACACCCAATAAAACCGTGATTTTTTCAGTCAGTCCATGGGTGGATGAGCGCCTTTATGTTGGCACCACCAATGACATCGGTTATTACGCTGCTGATGAGAAAGGCCAATTAGTTTATTTTTCGTTGATTGCCGATTGGCCAGCCGAACAACGCCAATTTGGCGCTGTCCTATCTACTGCCGCCAACGCCCACGGCGTGATGTTTGTCACCCAACAGTTTTTGCTATTTTGGGATGGGCATACCGTGCAAACCCTTGTTCAAGCACCCCAGCCCCAGCAAAAAGTGTTTGCGCTTGGCAATAGTTTTATTTACCAAGCCAAGCACAGCGACGTGTTATACCGCATATCCGACCAATTAGAGGTGCAAAAAACCGAGTGGTCGTTACCGCAAGGCGCCAACGTTCAGGCTATTTTCCTTAATCAGCAGCAACAACTGATTGTCATCACGGCGCAAGCTGGCATTTTTATCCAACATGGCACTGTTTTGCAGCAAATCATCGCAGCTAAGGAATTGGGTGATAGCGTCGAATTGAGTAATGGCATCCAAGCAAGTGACGGCTATTACTATGTCACGTCCAGCAATGCTGGCCTGTTTATTTTTGATGAAAATCTGCAACTGCTCAGGCATTACAGCAAAGAGGATAATCTGGGCAGTGACACCTTTTATGGTCTGATGGAGGATCAACAAGGCAGTATTTGGCTAGCGGGGATCCTGAAAATTGTGCGTCTTAGTCCTCCCCATGTTTATTCGCTGTTTCGGGTAGAAGGTGAGTCGCGTCTTTCCAATCGCATGGCTTTACTGCAAGACAAAGTAACCATTGCAGGGGAGGGTATTTATCAATTTTCGCCGTCCCTTAGTCCTTTTCAGACCCGCAGTTTTAAGCAGTTGTTGCCAGACCAACGCCAGTACTGGGATTTTGTCGAGTATCAGGGGCATGTGGTGTATGCCGGAATGGGCGGCATTTACACACAGGAAATTGCTGAAGATGGCGCACCAAAACCGCTCCATCAACTTATCACTGCAGACAGAGGTCGTTCGTTGTGGGTAGATAAGGATAAAAACCAGCTATACGCCGGAACAAGTGAAGGCTTGTTTCACATTCAACGCCACCAACACCAATGGCAATACAGTAAAGTCCCTGGGATCAATGCTGACATTATTGGTTTGGCCATGGATACCCAAGGGGGAGTGTGGGCAGGGACGCCAGCTCAGTTGCTCTATTATCTCTCTCCCCCGAGACTCGTTGACACAAGCCCCTCGATTCGGCAATTTTCGGCGGCAGATGGCTTGGGCGCCAATAATGTAATGCCCTTTCGTCTATCTTCTGGGGTGGTGATTGGCACAAATGACGGAGTGATGACCTTTGCGTCGGATCGTCAACCACCTTTGCAATTTGCTAAAGGCTACCCCTCGGTGTTTACCACACCGCAGCAAGATGTCTTTCGTCTGTATGAAGATCAGCAAGGACGAATTTGGTATCGTATCGGGCAACACACTGGCTTTGCCCAACAAAATGTCGCAGGTGAGTGGCAAGCGCATGAGGGTCTGTTTCAGCGTTTTGTGAAAAATAGCTATAAAGGTTTTGTGAGCACGGCGCCAAATACTCTATGGTTTGTGATGACTGAGGGACTAATTTATCGGATTAATCTCCAGCGCATGCAAAGCCCTCCGCCACAAGGCAAGTTAGCAATCCGCCAAGTAATTAATTTAGACACTGAAGAAACCATCAGCGGTGGATTAGGGCAAAACACACTGCCAGAATTGGATCAGCAACATAATTCAATGCGTTTTTATTTTGCCTTGGCGGAATTTGCTAATCACAATCCTAGCCTATATCGTCATCGGCTCATTGGCAGTGATTATCAACAATGGAGTCCTTGGTCTAGCGAATCTTACAAAGATTTCACCCTATTGCGTGGTGCAGATTATCGTTTTGAGCTGGAAGCAAAAGATGGCTGGGGCAGAGTTGTCAGTGCTGCTACACGTTTTACCGTAAAACCTCCATGGTATTTGAGCAATGCAGCCATTAGCATCTACCTTGCATGCTCCATATTGTTGTTATTGTTGTCCGCTTGGTTGGGACAAAAATGGCGCAACCAGAAATTACTGCAGCAAAAACGTGTACTCGAATTAGAAGTGGCCTCGCGCACGCAAGATGTACTGGCAAAAAGTCAGGAACTGCAACAACAACATGCAGTGAAAGAACGTTTTTTTACCAACGTATCCCATGAATTTCGCACACCTCTCACCCTCACCATCGAACCGTTAAAAAGTCTTTTGACCGACCATGAGCAGCACTTGCCGGAAGAAGGCAAGGCCTTGGCGTCAACAGCCTTGAACAACGCAAAAATTATGTTGGTGTTGATTGGCCAAGTGCTGGATATGAATCGCTTGGAGGCAGGGAAATTACCTCTGCACGTTAACCAGTATGACATTGCCGCGCTGCTCAGAAACCTGCAACAACGTTTTAGTGTGTGGGCAGCGCAACAGGGGCAAGTGATCGATTGCGAAAATTGTGAAAACCCGCTCCTGGTCTATATGGACCTTGATCAAATTGATAAATGTGTGGCAAATCTATTGACCAATGCCATTAAATACAGTGGAAGAGACAGTCGTATCACTTTGGCATTACACGCTAACAATGGTGATGTCGTGGTGACCGTCAGCGATAATGGCGTGGGCATTGGTTTGGCAGAACAACCACATGTTTTTGAACGTTTTTATCAAGGCAAAGCTGCCGAACACGCCGCGCAGCCGGGCACGGGAATTGGTTTGGCTTTGGTCAAAGAGTTGGTGGCATTACACCACGGCAACGTAGACTTGCACAGTAAGCGCGGTGAAGGGTGTACTTTCACGCTGCACTTAAAAAAAGGCAAAGCGCATTTCACCGCTGAACAACTTAGCGAGTCAAGTGGTGCAGATATCAGCGGGCGACTAACATCGCTTCCCGCACCACCATCGTCGTTGTTGCCACTGCCCCTAAATCAACAAACCAATGACGATATCACCACCTTGTTAATTGTGGATGATAACGCAGAACTGCGGCATTTCATGAGTATAAAGTTGGCCAATACTTATCGCATTATTGAAGCAGAAAATGGCGACCTAGGTTTTGTTGCGGCATGTGAGTATCTACCTGATTTAATTATCAGTGACGTGATGATGCCAGGCATATCAGGTTTAGCGCTATGTAAAAAAGTCAAAGCAAACCCAGCTACACAAAGTATCCCTGTTATTTTACTCACAGCTAAAGCTAGCAAACGCGAGGTTGTTGAAGGATTTAGCGCCGGAGCAGACGACTATTTAACTAAACCATTTGATACCTCAGAATTAGTGATGCGGGTTAACGCCTTGCTGAATGGTCGCAAGCAAATTCGTCAAGACATGGCTTTTGAGCAAAGCAGCAAAGTATTGCACATCGACAAGGTATCAACCTTTACTCAGCAGTTTTCTCAATTGGTCGTCAAGCACCTAAATAAGCCACACCTCAGTGTAGAATACCTCGCTGATTTGCTGCACATGACCAGTAAAACACTCACCCGAAAATGTAACAAAGAACTGGGTGTGCCGCCTTTGGCTTTTATCACGCAAATTCGCATGCATCACGCGTGTAATTTGCTCAGCGAGGGTAAACTGAGTATCAGTGATATCGCTTATGCCCTTGGTTTCGAAAGCTTGGCTTATTTTTCAAAGAACTTTAAAAAACATACAGGAAAATCACCTACAGAATTCAGCCAATCTGTTCACCAAGGCTGAAATCTGTGCAGTGCTTAGTAGCGTTTTGCTAACAATCTGGCGCATTAGCTTATTTGTTGAAAGCCACCAGCGTTGCATCGTTACTTTGCTCAGCCAATGCAGCCGCTAATTGCAACACCCTTTGCTCCATTTGCTCCAAGCCACTTATACGTTGCTGAGTGGTTTGTAATTGCTGTTGGATAAGGGTGTTTTGACTCAACAAATCCGTCAATTGCTGTTGCATTTTTTTGTTTTGCGACAACACATCGTTGAGTTCTTGTTGTTGCTTTACAAAGACTTTGGCAGATTCTGCGGGGCGCAAGCCAACGGCCACATTAATCGGCGTAACCTCTGCATGTTGCCCACTGTCAGACCATGCCACCCCAATAACCAAAGGTAGGTCTTCAATGGTGATCATTTGCGGGTTTACCGCTCGCGCAATGCCATCTCCCCGACCACTTGGTAAAATAAAGTCACCTTTTTGCGCATAACCGCGTACAAAAGCAGGGGTTTGTCCCATAAACGCGACCTTATTAAATCGTGGCCGGTCTTCTTCTTCCGGCATATTGCCCAAGACAATAGGTTTGAGTGACACGACCATCAAGTGATCTGCACCCTCGGTTTTTTTCGATATTTTGCCAGCAAATACCCCGACAATTTCGCCAGGACTCAGTGGTTCACTGGCATCAATGCGTTCCATCCACTCAGCATAGTCACCTGCACCAGATTCATAACTAACACCAGAGCCTCCCGCTGCTATCATCGCCGTGGCAACCGCTGCCTCAATGGGATTGGAGAGCATTCTAAAAACTTGTCCCGCCATGGGGCCAGTTTCTTCTCTCAGCCGCTGCCCTAATGAATTGCCACTGTTGCCATCGGCAATGTCAAAGAATTCAATGGGGGATTTTTTGGCTTCAAAGCTCCCAGGATCAAAACGAATATCGTTGGCCAAACTAGCAGGGTCGAGTGAGCCAAGGTATAAGGATGGCAAGATCCCTACGTCGAAATGAAATAAAGAGGGCAGGTTGCTCAATGAGCCGGGTGAAAAGTTTGGTAAGGTGCCTGAATTCAGTCTGAGCCAGTTGTTGATAGCGCTATTCGATCCAAATGTACCCAGATTTAAGGTCGGTAAGCGCCCTTGGTTAAAGTTAAAACCAAGCCCTTGATTGTCTAGATCACCCCAATCTATGTCCAGTGAAGGAAAACCAAAGTCGATTTCAAACACACCCAAATCAATACAGATCTGACCGTTAGCCGCACTTTCATTGCCCTCACAATCATCATTTAAATGGCCAGCACTGAAATCAAAACTAGGCGAGTCAAAGCCACTATGACTGAGACTAGGCAGGGTGCCACCGGAGAGAGACGGGGGCGTAAAACTGCCTAAACTGAGAAAGGGTAAACTACCACTACTAAACGAAGGTGCGGTAAATGGAGCGATGGTTAAACTTGGGGCTTTGCCTCCACCAATGTAGGGGCTTCTAAAGCCGCTAAAATCCAACTCGGGCGGCGTGATCTCAAACCAGTCTTCTGGTTCATTAAACTTAATGCCAAACCACTCATTAATCGGAAACTCTTCTACTAAGTCGTAAGCTTTTTGTACAAAGGCGCCAATATCCCAAACAGACTCACCTTCGATACGACCCACAATTTTTGTTTGGTCGTCTTTGCCCTTGCGAAAAAAGGTCAGGAAATGGTCGTTACGGTTAATCGTGTTGGAATAATAATCACCAGGATCTACCAAATCATTATCCGCGCCATCACTATGCAAGACAATGGCAACACCCGCTGTATTCAAACGTGTACTATCGGAGTCGTCTTCTGTAGAGCGGGTGTTTTCAAATATGGCAACATGATGATTAGGTAAGTATTCATCAGCTTCATCCCCTTGGGCTGTGGAAGAAATATCGGGCCCCGTAATATCGCGTGAAAATAACACCGACTTCGTGGGGTCAATGTCATGATCACCGGGATTGCCCAACAAAATTTCGCTGATTTGATTTTGTAGTGATTGGAAATTTTCATTGACCTCTGCGGCTGAAACAGGGGTGCCCGCTACAAATCTATAGGGTACTTGCGTTTCCTGTGCTGCCGCCCAATTTGAGCTGAAAGCGACAGTAACAGCAGTGGCAATGACGTTTAATTTTCTGAAGTTCATACGATAATATCCTTTTCTCATCGGTCTTGAAGCAGGGTTAATGCTCGTAAAAATCAACTGCATTCATATTAGGGCTTACTGCCAATAGGCTTCGTCCCAGTCACTCTCATCCCAAATGGCTTGACTCAAATCGCTCACCACTTCGGTATAATCAAAGCGCCATTCTAGGGCCGCCGGATCAAGGGTGAAGCGACGATCCTGCTCGATGGTGTAGGTATCGTCGCTGGTTACCTCCACTGCACTGGCGACATCACCCACCGTCACCTCGTGGTCGGTGATCACGGTGTGACTGTCTGAGCTATATAACTGACATTTCAACCCCAATACTAGACTTTCACCATTGTTTACAACCGACAAACGGTATGTGTATTGGTAGACATAACGCGATAAACGCACCGTGTTAATGAGCTCAGTATTGGTGACCACAATGTCGGCAAGGGCAAGTTGACTGACAAAAATCGAACAAGTGCTGAGGAGTCCGACTAAGGCTTTATTGCGCATGCTGCCTCCGAACACATAACACCAAGACAGCAAATGAAATCAGTAAACCGATGTTTGGGGCAGAAACACGTTGATTTGGCGGCAGCGAAGGAACTAGTTGGCTGGTAGTGCCACTGCTCAGTATGTCGAAATCGAAAGGGTCATAAATATCGAAAAATTGTGTGGCAAGTTGCACTCCCGGCAACAAATCAAACGCCACGGCAAAGCCCCCGAGTGTTTCACCTAAGGCAATGCCGGCGCCAGTAGCTAACGCGTCGTATATTCCATCATCAGGTATAAAAGGATCGGGTTGAAAAACAATCTCGTCCCAACCAAGCACCGAGCTGGTAATCTGCAAATTACTGAAAATCGCGAGATCGAAATAGATGGTAAACCCCTCGATACCCGAGGCTAGGTCATCGTTGGTGAGACTGTAGTTCAGCTCAAATCGGTTGGCGCCAAGATCACTTAGCTGAGACTCGATAATGATGGCTTGGGCGAGAGTGGGTGCAAGTAATGTTGTGCCAAACAAATACTTTACAAGCAGTGTCTTCATTAATTTTGTCATTGGCTTCCCTCTTTTTTTTTGCTAACACCGAGCTGAACCATGGGCTTGATGAGTCGCATGTAGGCAGTCATCTGACTGCTCAAAAAGAGTAATAAAGTGCCGACAAAATGCCTTGTACAATTCAGTCAATTATTTGCACTTTTAGGACAAAATGAAGCCAACATGACGGGTAAAATGGCACGGTGGCAACAAATGCAAAGTGGTAAGTAGGCAGGAAAACCTTGCTGCAAGACCTTCGTTTTACGCTGCTCTAGGTTAAAAACCAGATGTGATAGCGGCACGTTTGCTGCTGGTTAGCCGCGTGAAATAATCCCCTTGCTTTAAAAACTCACACTAATACCTATTGATGGACGCAGGCCAAAGTCATCGTTTCTCTCTTTGATCAACAAATCGTCTGTGGAGTGCACGTTTTTATAGTCAAGATCGATGTAAGCTGTGTTTTCTTGGGCGTAAAGATTCATCACCTCAAACACAATAAAACCTTGGTAACCCCAAAAATCGGTTTTGCGTTCGACGCGTGCATCCAAGCGATGATTTAAGGCAAAGCGCTGTGAAAATGCATCACCATAGACGGGCAGAAAACCATCGGCAACATCCGGATTTTCTTTCACGCCAACGATGGGGGTATAAGGTTGACCGCTGCGAGCAGTGAAGTTAACACCGGCATTCCAGCGCTCGTTAATTTGGTAGTTGAGCACCATGTTGATGACGATGGGGGTGTCGGCGTAATAATTAATATCACGCTGCGTGCGCAGGTTAGTACGTTCACTTTTGGCATAACTTAAAGAAAACCAACCATACCAGTTGTCCACTAAATTTTTGTTGATCAGCAAGTCTAGTCCATACGCTTTACCTTCCACATCGTTACTGTACAGCGCCTCGCTGTCTGCTTGGTTTTCGTCTAAGGCTAGGGGCAGATCTTGCAAACTCTTGTAATAGCCTTCCAATGACCAACTCCATTCTTTAGCTAAGGTTTGTTCGAAACCCAAGGTGTAGTGATGGGCGATTTGTGACTTGAGCTGTGGATTACCCAAAACCGGCAAAATAACATTGATATCTTGTTGGCGATTGTAGCGTCCATAACGAGCCGTTAATGTGCTGTTGTCATCGAGCAAATAACTGAGTGACAAACGTGGCAAAACAAAATTTTCTTGGCTGTAGTTGTTATGCTGCCACTGCAGGCCTAATTCGGTATGCCATTTTTCGTTGATGGTCCAGATATCAGCGATACCAACAAATTGATTGCTTGTATCCACGCTACTTTGGTCGCTCACCCGTTCACCATTGTTAAAACCACAATCGGGGTCGATATCGGTACACAACTGCCTTAAAAAATCAAAGGCATACTCACTGGTTGCCTGATAGAAAGCGGCATCGACCATCACACTGTGCGCTTGATTGAGCTGGTAGTTTAAGCGCGCTTTGTAGGTAGTCTGACTCAGTGTATTGTCGACAAACAGGCCTTGGGCTGAGGCCTGATTTTTACCGATTTCCAATCGCTCACGGTTAGTTAAATGGCCGATGCCCAATTTAAAAAACAGGTTCTTGCTGTAGTGATCCCAGATGATACTTTGGCTGTTAAATTTCCGATTAAATAACACGTCTCCCTGAAAATCAGGCACCTTCAAGGCGAAATCGGACAGTTCATTTAAATTCAACCCTGCACTGTCTTGGGCGCCAGTCAGAGAAAATGACAAAACATTATCGTCTAAATCCCACACCCATTTGCCCTGATAATCATTATCGTCAAAGGGATCATTTATGGTGATGCCGCTTGGTTCTCCCTCGTCATCCTTAAGTTCATCACCTTTGTTAAGCAATAAGGGCAGGGTACTTTTACGTGCCGAAAAATAAAATGCACTGTTTGTGGTGGCTTGTCCTTCAACAAAAATACCAGCATTAAATAAACTTAAGTCTAGGGTGGTTAAGATTGCTTGATGCAAGGGATTGCGTAAGCTGACATCAAATACCGCCCCCGTAACATTACTGAAGCTACTGCCGTAACCAGCGGATAATAATTGGAAATCTTGGATCAAATGCCGATTAAAAATCGACGAGCCAAAATCGTGAAAAATGTAGCCGGCGGGCATAAAGTCAACTTCAAATAAATTATCCGCGGGGGACGAACCTCGCACGGCGGGCGAGCCCGCTGCACCGCCCGCTGCTACCACGCCCGGCAGCGCAAAAGCAGCTTGTAATGGATCACCATTGGTGCCGGGCATGACCACCAATTTCTCTGCGCTTTCCGTGATTTGTGACATGACAGTGCTGCGCCGGTACGTGACCTCAATTCGGTCGAGATTATCCTGTGAGCCAAGACTGTCTGAATTTTCCCGTGCCCAAGCTGTTGGGTTTAACAGCTGTGTTGAGGCTAGTGCTAAACAACACAGCGCATGTTTGTTGACTTGCATGTAAAACCTATCCTTGTAACTTACCGTGATAAAGAAAGTGTCAAGATAGGGTCAAAAAAGTGTAGGGTCTGTCTGAAATTACCAGGGAATTGTAGGTTTATGTATCGAACTGTAGCTTAGCGCTCAGTGTCAAGGGTCGTGTGTCAGGGCCGTGCGTCACGTAGGCGATGTTTGTGCATGACTAGGCTAAAGCATAAATTGCTGAGCAAGTTTGACGAGGTGCTGGGGATCATAAAGTCGCCCGCCCATCGCATGAAATCGCAGCAGATCGGCTTGATCTGGAAAGCTAAAATACTGACCAGTATTGGTGTGTGCTTGACTGCTCAAATTTCCACAGCTGTCGAGCTGGTGGATGGCGTGCAAAATAGTGTCGACACCGCCGGGATATAAGGCCAAGACGTTTTCCAGATAAGAAGCTTGGTTATCACACTTTATGCTGTGAGTGGCAATCACTGGCCCCGTGTCGATGGTGCCATCGTGAATAAAATGCAGGGTGGTGCTCAGTTCTGCGTCTTGTGCCAACATGGCGCGCAGCGTGGCCATGACACCACGATATTCAGGCAATTTCCCAGAATGCAAATTAATAACCCCAAAACGCGGTAAGGCCAGCACTGCGGATTGTAAAATCAAACCAAAACGAATCGACACACATAAGTCTGGCTGGCCTTTGGCGAGTTCTTGTAATCCTTGTGGGTCATTGATGTATGTGATGGGCAGCACCTCGATACCTAGGTGCTGAAATTCGCTAAAACTCAATAGCTTGTTTGCCGCCAGCTTTTGTTGTGCCGTTTGTGCTGGACTCATCAGCCCATTGTGTAAAGCGGGAAAAACCAGATCACTAAACAGGCTTTGCTCAACAAATTTCAAATGTTGTAAGGCCTCAGGTTGATGATAGCTAGGCAGGTGTTTACCCACTTGTGCCGATATCAAAACCCGCAAACTATGCTGATTTGCCAAGCCGCTATACAAATAATTTAACGCCACCACACTGGCGATATCGTTGTTGGTTAAGAGGGTGATGTGCATGGCTGAATTGAGATCCTAAGAGGTTACCGAGTGCAAATGCGCCACCAAGATGTCACTGGCTTCTTGAATATGTTGGACAAGAATACGTTTTGCTCGCGCTGTGTCCCGCTTTTTAACCGCATCAAGGAGCTGGTAATGTTGCTGTTGACTCACCTCAGTGTAATTCAGGGTGACCGAATGAAAACCGATGTATTTACCACATTGTTGATGCAAGTTGGCTACGGTGGTGAACAGCGTCGGGCGTTCGGCAGGCAAGTATAAACAAGCGTGAAACTGCCAGTTGAGTTCCCCATGTTCGGCGACTGACAATCCCGGACGATCCAAGGTTTGCAGTATATCTTCTGCTTGCCCCATGGCTTGATTGCTCAGCTTAGGTAGGGCAAAACCCAAGAGTAAGGGTTCAAGGTAAACGCGCATCAGACTCAAATCTTCAGCTTCTTGGGCCTCAAGTGGTGGGATCATCAAACCCACTTTGCCAATGCCCCTCAACCAACCTTCATTTTTAAGGCGTTGCATAACATCGCGCACGGGGATACGACTCACCTTGTAGCGTGCGGATAGCTCCTCTTGACGCAGAGCAACGCCAATGGCTAAGCGATTGTCGCGAATATCTTGTTTGATTTGCAGATAAAGTTTTTCAGTTATCGACATCACGCTACGGTAGTCCGGTATTGACGCAAAACAAGATGACTCAACACACCCAACAACAAACCCCAAAATGCCGAGGCAATGCCCGCAACTGAGAAGCCGGATGCCGTGACTAAAAAAGTGATCATTGCCGCATCTCGATATTGAGGCTTTTCCGTGGCGCTGTGTAAGCTTTGACCAATGGTGCCTAATAAGGCCAAACCCGCCAGAGCGGCAATTAAGGGCTGAGGAAAGGCTGCAAACAAACTCACCACGGTGGCAGCACCCATTCCCGCCAAAATGTTAAAAAACCCGGTGGATACTCCCGCAATATAACGTTTATCGGCATCAGGGTGGGCTTCGCTACTGGTGCAAATGGCAGCGGTAATGGCCGCTAAGTTGAAGGTAAAACCGCCAAAGGGTGCAAATATGAGATTGATAATTCCGGTGCCAGAGAGGATGGGCGAAATAGGCTGTGCCCCATAGCCGCTGGATTTCAAGGTAGCGACGCCAGGAATATTTTGTGAGGTCATGGTGACAATAAATAGGGGAATGCCGATGCCGATCAGCGCCGACAAACTGAATTCAGGTGTCACCCAAACAGGTCTGGCAAATGACCACTGTAAGGCTTCTATAACGAGACTCTGTTGCTGCCAAGCCAACAATAACCCAGAGATTAACACCAATAAAATGGCGTATCGAGGAACAAATCGTTTGGCCACCACAAAAACCCCCAACATGCCAGCCACCAACCAAGGACTTGTCTGCAGTGCGGTAAAAATACCCAAACCAAATTGCACCAATATCCCAGCCAGCATTGCTGATGCTATTGGCAGAGGCAGTCGTTTGGTCAGGGTGTCAAACATCCCAGATAAGCCTGTGAATAAAATTAACAGCGCCACAAAGATAAAAATCCCAATAGCTTGTTCGATACTGCTATTCACTAAACTGGTGGCAAGTAAGGCTGCGCCTGGGGTGGACCAGGCAATGATAATCGGTCGGCGATAATATAAAGAAAAACCCAAACAGCCAATTCCCATACCCAAACCCAAAGCCCATACCCAAGAAATGAGCATCGCTTGCGAGGCGCCAGCCGCTTGTGCAGCCTGAAAAACAATCGCCATGGCACTGGCAAAACCCACCAACACGGCAATAAAGCCCGCGCTGATAGCCGACAAACTCACATCTTGCAGCCACGGTTTTGCCATAACGTTGCCAATTGAATTTAATAATGTATACATAATAAATATTGTATACATATATTGCTAATTAAATTTTACGCTTATTTCGTGGCATTAACTGAGGTAAACAGTGAGCAAAAAATCGCTACAAGGTGTCGCAAAATACAATGGATTGATCAAAAAAGTGTCAAAAAAATTTACAAAACCTTAAACAAAAAACCGCAAAGATTTGTAAGCGGTTGATTTAAAATGATTATATATTGTGGTTAAAAATTTGCTTACCTAAAGCGATTTTACAATTTGTTGACAAATAAGAGGCATACATGAAAACACGAATTTTGAGTCTTAGTTGGTTATTGAGCAGTTTTTTCGCTGTGGCCGTGCAAGCGAGTCCCATCTTTCAAAATTTTGGCCAGTTCGATCCATACACCGGTGGTGGGAGCGGTATTCCTAATGACGCCGTGGCTTGGTCACAGTTTGATTTTGGTCAACAAACGTTAACTATGGCTTTAACGGCAACCGAACGTTATTGCACAGACCCAGTCGCCAATGATGGCGCGGGCACATTTACTGCGATGGCGGGAATTAACGCAGTTAATTGCAGTAACGCAGCGACAACGCCAGGTGCCAATTGGAACTTTGGGCTTTACTTGGCCATTGACGGTAACATCACTTTTTCTGATTTTTTTGCTGACTTAGCCCAAGCTAATCAACTTTTAATTCTGCGCTTTAATTACGATACCGATCCAAGTGCTGCGATTTCATTTGGTACAATTGATATTGCCGCTTGGGCACTTGCAGAAGCAGGTGATAGCAACGTTTTTCAAACAAGTCAAAACATGCATTTCTCGTGGTTAGACAATCCATTGTATGTCGTGCCACCTGCCATTGACTTCGACCCAAATAGCGCTGGTTCCTACAACTTAAGGATGACAGCTTCGACGATGGTTGAAGATGGAGCTGGTAACCCAAACAGCATTGCCGTGTTATTAGAAAGTTTGGCCATTGACGTCAATGTTGTGAGTACAGATGTCTCTGCCCCAGCCAATATTGGTTTGTTTTCTCTGGCTTTGTTAGGTGGCGCGTTGCTGCGTCGGCGCCAATTGAAAGTGAAGTAATTCACCTAATACCCCGCAGTATTTTTGTAAAAAAGCAGGATCGTCATCCTGCTTTTTAATGAGCAGAAAAGGGTCATCATATTGGATTGCCTGGCTGGCGTTGGAGAACTCTTAATCCTGTACTGCCTTCGTAAATATTCACCTTACTCAATCTGACCAATAACTAGGGTGGGTAACCGACTTAGTGACTAAACGTGTTGGGTGAACGAATTAGTCCCCGGCGGTATTTAAGATTTGCTCCATGATTTGATTAACATCATATGTCTTTGCAAAAGCCGGTGAGAACGCGATATAGGAGGGTTTTCCATCGAGGCGCAGGGTATAAAACTGAAACCTTTTTTCAAGCCCTAACTTATTAATGGTGGTTAAGGCGATGGTGGCATCACTGGCAACCAAGTCGATTTTTTCTTGTGCCAACATCAGTAAAGCGTCGTCGAGTCGAGTCGTTTCATAAATATTAAGATTGCCAGATTTGGCTAAACGATGGAATTCTTCGTCGATCATGGCGTGTCGCAGCATGCCAATGACCTTTAGATTATCCAGTGCAGCAAGACCGGTGAATTCAAAGGGATCTTCAATGCGTTTTATCAACACACTTTTGCCTAAATGGGCTAAAGGTAAGCGCGGAAAAACAAAAAAATTCTGTCGTTCCTCAGTCATTAAAGTAGGCATGAGGGCATCAATGCTGCCCTTTTTTACTTCTTGAAAGGCACGAGCCCAAGGCATCACCATGATGTGAATTCGCATGCTTGAGTGCTGTTGCGCAGTGGTTAACATATCCACCAACGAACCTTGCGCTTGCTTATTTTCATCAAGATAAACAAAAGGGGGAAGTTCAGTTGTGGCTAATGAGAAACTCAAGGTTGCTTCTTCGGCGCTGAGGTAAAAACTCAAGCAAAGTGACAAAATTAAAGAATATTTGCGCATGCAGCCTATCTAATTCGGGGGTATTTTGCTATCACCTAGAGGTTGCGCTCAAATACAGTGATACCGCTATTTTTAATGGTGAAATGTTATCTCGCTTTCAGCCGTTTTACCACGCTTTCCCAGCGCTGACTTTGCTTTTATTCATTTGCCAAAGTCAGTAAACATTGAGGATTCTTCTCCAAGCCCGCAGCGCTTAAGTTTCTATCCGTCACGGAATACTTTGTGTTTTAATAGACAATTATAGTTATCATGAGCCGTATCATGCGTTTACACACCTTATCCCTTGGCTGGCTGCTGCTAAGCGTCGTGCATCCCTCGTTGGCGAAAGACCTTGATTTGAACGTGGTAAGTCAAATTAAAGACCAAGCCTTTAATCATTCTCAGGTTATGGATTATGTGAGCTACTTATCTGATGTCAATGGCCCAAGGCTCGCTGCTTCACCTCAATATTTGCAAGCAGCAAACTGGGCGGTGCTGACCCTCAAAGACATGGGCATCCATGATACAAGGTTAGAAAGTATCGGTGAGTTTGGGCGTAGTTGGTCATGGTCTAATATTTCTGTGCACATGCTAACGCCGCAGCCAACAAGCTTAGTTGCCGTACCGTTAGCCTGGAGTGCTGGTACCCAAGGGGATGTACAAGCGCAAGTTGTTTATGCCCCATTGTGGGAAGGGGCCGATGATCCAGCTCAACAAAACTTGCTGAAGCTTGCCCAGCGCATCGAAGCATACAAGCAGCAATACCTTGGCACTTTGCGTGGGAAAGTCGTTTTACTTAATGCAGAACGCCCTTTTTCTTTACCGTTTGAGGCTGAGGTTCAGCGCTGGTCAGACGGCGATTTGCAAGACATGCAAAGTGCGCGAGACCCGCTTGTCGATGATCTTTATGCGTGGCCATTGTTAGACTATCCAGGGGATGCGGCAAAACAGTTGCTGATGCTTGAAATAGTCCCCTCAGAGATCCAAGCCGATTACAGTGAGCGCTATCAAAAGCTTATGCAGCGCCTGATAGATTTTTTCTTGCAAGAAGGGGTTGCAGGTGTCATGCAAACCAACCAAGAGGGCAACGGTGGAGTGATTTTTGCTGAAGCATTTGGTTCGTTTGATCCACGAGATAACATCGCCCCACCTGCGATGCAAATGATGCCAGAACATTATAATCGCCTCGTTCGGTTGGTTGAACGTGATATGCCAGTCAGTGTTAAGTTCAACATAGCGGCGCAGTTTCCCAATGAGCACGCACAAGGCAACAATGTGATCGCTGACTTACCTGGGCAAAATAAAAAAAACCAAGTTGTGATGCTCGGTGCTCATTTGGATTCTTGGCACACTGGCACTGGCGCAACCGATAACGGTGCAGGGGTCGCTATTGTTATGGAAGCAATGCGTATCTTAAAAACACTCGACCTTAAGTTGGATCGCACCGTAAGACTCGGTTTATGGGACGCTGAAGAAGTTGGCCATTATGGTTCAAGACGGTATGTCAAAAAACATCTCGGCGATCCTGTTGCCATGCAACTACGCCCAGCGCATGAACATTTTTCGGTATATTTCAATATTGATACAGGCAGTGGCAAAACCCGCGGCATCCTGACGCAAGGAAATGATATGGCCAAACCCATCTTTGACCAGGCGATGCAACCCTTTCACGAACATGGTATTGCTACCATTGTGCCACGCAATGATTGGGGAACAGATCATCAAGCGTTTGATGCGGTAGGGCTACCAGCCTTTAACCTGCTTCAAGACCAACTAGACTATTGGTCACATACTCATCATGCTAATGTGGATACCCTAGATCACATCGTACCTGAAGATTTAATGGTATCAGCGGCGTTTTTAGCCACCTTAGCCTACCAAGCAGCCATAGCAGACAGCTTAATGCCGAGAGAGCCTTTGCCAAGAGCATTGCCAACCCCGAGTCCATTGCCAGCGATTTTGCGAGATTGAGAAGTCGAAAAACTGGATCCGCATAATCAATCACTTTATTTGAGTTTTTTGTATTTACTCAACTCGATGAAGTGATTGATTATTGGGTTTAGCTATCATACTCTCTGTCGGCAACTATCAAGGAAGAAGTGCTTACCTGCGTTAAACAAACCCTCCTCGAAAACTGCACATAAATCTAATTAACCCCCTAAATAAAACGGGATACTTATGCTAAAGAAGTTTCTACTAGCTGCTATATGTTTGCTTGGTCTGCAAGCGTGTGTCAGTGCGCCTAGTTTCACGCCATTGCCTCAAGCCTCACGCCTCACGCGATGCTATTACATCGTTAGAATCTTACATCTTAGTAATTCAAGATGAAGTTAAACCATCAGTTGAATTATCTAATGTTTCTGGTGCCTTGGGCGGAGGTCTCATTGGAGCTGCAATTGATTCGTCAGTAAACGACGATAGGTCGACATCTGCGAGGATTACCATTGAACCACTATTTGACGTCACAGAAGACGTAGATTTTCGTCAATACATCGCCACTGAGCTGAATTCAGTGTTAGCCCAATTGAAACAATCAAATCCCAAAGACAGCGCCGAGGTGATTGTTCTTGAAGACAAAGAGATAAGTTGGTGAGCAAAAAAGTTGGCACCAAACAATGCGTTTGCATTTTTCAGCACTCACTATCAGTTTATGGACGACTTCAAAGTATTACAAACTCGAACTAACGTGTTGCTCTTCATAGGCGATGGTAAAAAACAGGATATCGATAAACCCGCCTATTTTAACAACTACGTATACCAATCGCCCGCTTTTGGTAATGGTGGCGAGAGTTCTATAAAAGTATGGGCAGCAGACGAAGGGAAATTAGTTAACCCCAATCCTGTTCAATTTCTTAAACAGGATTGGGGTTAACTAATTATTGGAGCAATGTCATCACCACCTGCTTGTAGCCTTTAAAAATTGTGGTGTTGTGTAAAATCCCCTTGTCTTGCAAAAATTGGTGAAAGGCTTTGAGTCGATACGGGGGGATGGCGGGTTGCCAATGGTGTTCTAAATGATAGTTAACATGATTGGGAGCTACCGTTAGCCGTTCCCACCATGCGGCATACGCGGTTCTGGCGTGTAAACGCGGATCGAGATCGAGTAGGTTTGGCACCGCAGCATGTTCGGCTGCATTGCGAATTCTCGAAAACAGCATAAATGTGCTGAAGTATGCTAGCCACCGCAGACCATAGAGCCACAACACATCAAACGCTAGCAGCAGCGCTAACAGCAAGCCATGAAACACCAGTGTTTGCCATAAGTTCTTGATGAGATTCGCGACTATCTGCCAAATCCGGGGTTTGTAGGCCGCCTGACTAGACTGATAGGCCATGTCATAGTCGAGCATACCTGCATACATGAGCAGTAAGATGTAAGTATTTTTAAGACCGGTAATACCCAGCAAGTCGCGCCCGCATTTACGTAAAAAACTGGCTTTTGCAACGGGATAAAGTCGATAGTTGGGGTAGTCGGGATCCTGTTCAGTGCCTGCTTTGGCATGATGACGTAAGTGGTAACGGCGGTAGCCTTCAAACTGAGCCAAAATCGGCGCTGCACATAACCACTTTCCCACCCAGCGATTCAATCGGGCAGAACGAAACAGGCCATTGTGTACACAGTCGTGCATCAAAATGCCCAAACCCAGTTGTCGGTTACCCAGCAATACTAAACACATAACCACTGTGACAGGATTCAGCCATAAGGCTGGCAGTAAAAAGGCGAGGGCAATCAGGGCATAATTAATTACCACCGTTAGCCACGCCCGGGCATCAGATTTTTGCAAAAACGGTTTAAAATCACTGGCAGTTAACACTTTTCGAAAATCTTGCATCACAAGGTCCTTGGCTCAACCCTTAACCACGCACCACTTTGCAGCGCTGTAGTTCGCTCAAGGCATTACTTTGCGACGGAACAGGGGGGTAGTCAACGGGATGCGTAGATCCCGTTTTTAGATTAATTAGGCCCCTAACTTAATTTCGCCAACATACTCAGTGGTGCGATGCGAGCTAAATAACGGAATAACGCCCATGGCCAGGTGGGCACAAAACTGTTGGCCACTTCTTTTTCTATGGCCTTAACCATGGCTTGACAACCTACTTCGGTGTCAACAATAAACGGGACTTTTTTCACTTTCTCGTTTATTTCGCTGCGAATAAAACCTGGATGGATGGTGGTCACTTTAATGGGGGTACCCAAGACATCAATGCGAATGCCCTCGGTCAGCGAGCTTAATGCAGCTTTGGTGGCGGCGTACACCGTCATAGCCCGCCTTGCTCCGCGCACCGCACTCACCGATGAGATAGTCACTAAGTGTCCTGCTTGCTGCTGGCGGAAGATTTGCATAGCGGCTTCACATTGAGCCAGGGCAGAAACAAAATTGGTGATGGCGGTTTGTTTGTTGGCATAAAAATAACCGCTGCCCACCGACGCACCTTTGCCCATGCCAGCATTGACGATAATGCGATCAACACTGCCCAAATCTTCTTTAAAGTCAGCAAATACCTTAAACACTGCATCATGATCATCCACGTCTAGAGCACGGATAAAAACTTGAATGGTGGGGTTAATAGCCAAGAGTTCTTCTTTCAGGGTTTCAAGGCGATCGATGCGCCGTGCGCACAAGGCCAAATTGCGTCCTTTTTTGGCAAATTCGATGGCCATACCACGACCTAAACCAGAACTAGCGCCGGTAATCAGGATATTTTGTCTTGTCATGTTGTGTGTCTTCTTTGGCTTATTTATAGGTAATCAAGTGTTTGTATTGGTTATCAAACACGGCGTGTTCATTGAGGCTTGATAACAACAAACCTTTGCGCGAGGTAATCAGTTTAGTCACCCCCGCATTGACTAAGGTCCAATTCAAATTCATCAGCTGGCTGGCTGGTACACCCAATAATTGCTGGCTGACCAAAGAAATGGGCCCGCCAGAGGTAAACACGGCGATGTGCTTGGCGGTGTCGGCCAGTGCGAGGGTTGCCGCTAACGCGGCATTAATACGTGTATGGTAGCTTGTCCAACTTTCGGCATAGTCATGGTCGTGCTGCCCAGCTACCCAACGGTCCATGGCTTGATTTAAGATTTGCTCCAAGGCTTTTTCGGGATCGGTCTGCGCCATTAAATAACGTTTGGTTGAACCCGCAGTGGCAAATTGCGTATCCAATTGCGCCAAGATATCTTGAAAATCATATTCGTTCCAACGCGCGTCAAATTGCACTTCGCGCTCTGTGTGTGGCAGGTGAGCCAAACAGTGTTGTGCAGTTTGCTGGTGGCGCAACATGCCACCTTGAACAACATAATCAAATTGAATGTGTCGCTGTGCAAAATGCTGACCCAATAAACTCGATTGTTGTTCACCAAGACTGGATAAACAATCGTAGTTGTCGTGCCCAAAGGAGGCTTGACCATGGCGGATAAGGTAAATACTGGCCATTTAGCGTTTCCCCTTGATGGCTCGGCGACACTGCCACAGTAAATAATGCACAAAAAACCAGAGGTTTTTGAAGGCTGGATTGCGGGTTTGTTTGTGGTGATAACGGTAGTAGATTTGTTGCACGATGGCGGCCAAGCGAAACAAACCGTAAACCTGATAAAACGCCATGTTATCCACCTTAAAGCCGGTTTTTGCGAGGTAGTAGTCAATCACTTGCTGGCGACTCAGCATGCCGGGCAGATGGGTTGGTTGACGCCGCGTATTTTGGGCAATGCCATCATCATCAGCGTTGATCCAGTAGGCCAAACTGTTGCCAAGATCCATTAAGGGATCACCCAATGTCGCGAGTTCCCAATCCAAAACACCAATAATCTGGGTCGGGTCGGCGCTGTTTAGCACCAAGTTATCGAAGCGAAAATCATTGTGGGTCAGGCAAATATGTTCATGTTCAGGTTGGTTATTCGCAAGCCAATCCATAACGTAACTGGCCTTTGGCACATTCCAAGTACGGGCTTTTTGATAACGGCTACTCCAGCCGTCAATTTGTCTTTTTACATAACCCTCACCTTTGGCCAGATGGCTTAAGTTGGCGGCCTGATAATCAACTTGGTGAAGTTCGATTAAACTATCTAGGGCATTTGTGCATAAACGCCGTGTATCCGAAGCAGATAATTGCAGCGCCTTGGGCAGATTTTTGCGGGGAATAATGCCCTTGAGTTTTTCCATCACATAAAACTCACTGCCGATGAGGTTGATATCATCACTGTGAGCCAACATGGCGGGTACATAAGAATATACTGGTTTTAAGGCTTGCTGCAGACGGTATTCACGGCCCATGTCATGGGCGCCCTTTGCTTTTGTCCCTGCGGGAGCACGGCGCAGGATCACCTCATACAGTGAGCCATCGTTTAAGGTATAACTGAGACAGTAAGTCCAATTTGACGCCCCGCCAGCATATTGACTGACCTTGGGCGGAGTTAGATTTAGCTGACTACGTAAGTGTGGCAACTGTTGTTGCAGCCATGGGTGTAAGTGGCTTAACGCTAATTCTTCACCAGGTCTGACTTGCCCAGCTTGATCGACAACTTTATTGCTCATCGTGTTGCTTCGTTCCCTTACCTGTAATCTTCATCTTAGCCTTTGTATTTACGTAATTCGAGGCGTGTCACCATGCCTTTGTGCACTTCATCTGGGCCGTCAGCCAAACGCAGGGCGCGGGCGCCTGCGGCAAAACGGGCGAGGGGGAAATCATTACACATGCCCGCACCACCATGAATTTGCACCGCCATATCTACCACGTTTTGCAACATGTTAGGCACCGCCACTTTGATGGCTGAAATTTCCGTCATAGCATGTTTAACGCCAGCCTTATCAATTTTCCACGCCGCATGCAGTGTTAACAAACGCGCTTGGTCGATGGCGATGCGGGCATCAGCAATTCGCTCGCCATTGCCACCTAATTTTAACAAAGGTTGGCCAAAGGCAGTGCGACTTAGGCTGCGCTGCATCGCCAGTTCTAGGGCTTTTTCTGCCATGCCAATGGCGCGCATGCAGTGATGAATGCGGCCCGGGCCTAAGCGTCCTTGGGCAATGGCAAAACCTTGTCCCATGCCCACTAATATATTGCCTTTTGGCACTCGCACGTTGTTGAAATGCATTTCACCGTGACCGAAAGGGGCATCGTAGTCACCATAGGCTTGCAGCATGCGTTTTATTTCGATGCCAGGACTGTCGAGGGGTACGATGATCATAGAATGTTGACTGTGTTTGTCATTTTGTGGATTCGACAAAGCCATAAAAATAGCAACTTTAGCATTGGGATGGCCAAGGCCAGTGGTCCACCATTTTTTGCCATTTAACACCAAATCATCGCCATCTGCCGTGCATGTGGCTTGCATGTTGGTGGCGTCTGAACTGGCTACATCGGGTTCGGTCATGCCAAATACTGAGCGAATCTCCCCCGCCAGCAAAGGTTTAAGCCATTGCTCCTGTTGTGTTTTATTGCCAAAGTGGTAGAGCACTTCCATGTTTCCGGTATCAGGGGCATTACAATTGAAAATCTCTGAAGCAAAGGTACAACGCCCCATTTGCTCAGCCAAAGGCGCATATTCTAAACACGTTAAGCCTTGCCCTGAGGTGGCGTCTGGTAAAAATAAATTCCACAAGCCTGCTTCACGGGCTTTTTGTTTTAAAGGCTCAATAAGAGGATGCACCTGCCAATTCTGCCAGTTGCCATCTGGATTAAGTTTGTGGGTGCCGGCATAGATCTCGTCTTCATTGGGATAAATATGTTCATCCATAAACGCTTTAACGCGGCTGAGATATTGTTCAGTTTTTGGGTTGTGGGCGAAATCCATGATGACTCTCTCGGTATGTCTGAATGTTGTTAAGCATAGGCTAAAGCTTGTGTTGAATGAAATGAAAGTTACTATAGGGTAATTATGAATTCAGTTCATCTAGGCGCTGCCATGAGCCAAGCTATCAATCAACTTGATTTGAACCTGCTTAAAGTATTCGAAAGCATCTATCAGGAACAAAATATGTCACGAGCCGCTGATGTGCTGCACATTACGCCATCAGCGGTAAGCCATGCCTTGAAACGTTTACGGGAGGTGCTGGGTGATCCACTATTTGTGCGCAGTCAACATTCAATGTTGCCCACCAGTGCCTGCCAACGAATGGCGCCACAAATCATCGATAATCTCAGTAGGCTGCGACAAATACTGCAACACTGGGGAAACTTTGTCCCTGTCACTAGCCAACATCATTTTCGCATCGGCTTGCACTATGCACTGGAACCGACCATGTTAACTCGCCTTATTACTATGCTGCATCGAGAAGCACCGTTTACCAGCCTAGCGAGCATCAAAGTAGAAAGGACTAACCTTACCCGTGCATTAGCAGCTGGTCATATTGATGTGGCATTGGATGTAGCATTGCCCATTAAGGCACCCGTTATGCACAAAAAATTAGTGGACGATGAGTTTTGTGTGGTGCTAAGACAAGGGCACCCATTGCTAGATTCACTGAATAAACAAACATACCTCGGTGCACAGCACATTGGTGTATCAAATCGACCAAGTGGCGCTGCAGCTGAGGATATTCAGTTACAACAACAAGGCCTATCACGGCGTATTTCTCTGCGTTGTCAAAATTATTATGCCGCCGCCATCATCGCTGGACAAAGTGACTTGTTATTAACGCTGCCTAGTCAAGTGGCCAGCCAGATCATGTCTGCCGCGCCATCGCCGAGTATATTATTGCTGCCCATGCCAATTAAATTAAACCATATAGAGACGCATTTGTACTGGCATACACAAACCGACGATGATCCCGCCTTAAGCTGGTTACGCCAACAAATTCACGGAATGTACAATCACTACTCGTAATACCGTCTTTTTACCTAGTAAGTTTCAGAAATAATGACATTTTTCTCTGACAGCAATTAGATTAAGTTCTAACATCTAAGGTCTGGCAAACATGACGTCTGAGTTGATTTATAAACGTAAAGCTACCACAATATTTTTTGTAGCAGCTTGTTCAATTTTAGAGTTTCTACAATTATGTTTTGTAGGCATCCGTTAACACGTAGTAATAGAGCAGAAAAAACAAAAAACCATACAGCGGCAGCAGTATGAACACTGCGGCCCTTAGCAGTCGTCTATGGTGCTCTTGCACTCGTTTCTTCATAAACCAAATGGGCCAAACAAATAATACTCCACAGAGGATTATCCCCATTACGGCGATTTCCATATTTATCCCCCTCTAGCGCATCTAAACGTATATGTTACCCTATTCTGTGAATCGGTTTGTTTCGTTACACAACAGCGAATTTTAGTTGATTTATAAAACAAATAAATATCCTTTTAAATCAATATCATGTACTTAATATTTGATAAAAATATCCGAAAATACAGCAAATTTACAAACATAATTAAATACTCTGACGGAGTTAAATAGTATCCCAGTGATGGTAGTTAAAAGACTCTCGTTACGAGTGCTTAATTGACCTAACTTTACAATGAATATAGAGCCTGTCAAAAATTTCTCTGAGTTAATACTGCGATAAAGATCTGTTGAGTTGCATTGTTGCAAGCCTTAATAGTGCAGCAACCTTTTTTGAACGTGATGGTTTGTTGATTGAAATATTAATACATGCTTCATTTATGCAATATTTCACCCGGTGTCGTTTTGCAGGGAAAAACCAATCACTGACAGCACTCGTATTTATCCGCATGCTAAATACGTCATAACGCTTGTGTTTCTTTGCAAGAGCACTATTTTAACGTAAGGTGCAAATTAACGGCGATGTCAGCAAGGGCAAGGTAAATTTGTCAATACACGGTTCTTTGCATTCATAAGCCTTAATCTTTGATTATTAAAAATAAAAATGCTGGATCAAATAGGAAAAATGTATTCATGACTGATCTTTTTACGCCCGTCACTTTGGGCAAAGTCGATTTAGCTAACCGTATTATCATGGCCCCCCTCACTCGTTGTAGAGCCACTATTGAACATGTACCAACCGACATTATGGTGGATTACTACAGTCAACGCGCTTCTGCGGGATTAATTATTGCCGAAGCTACCATGGTGGCCGAAGGGCATTCGGCCTTTTACCGAGAACCCGGTATTTATTCCACAGAACAGGTGAGTGCTTGGCGCAAGGTGTGCGACGCAGTGCACGCCAAAGGCGGTAAGATATTTTTGCAGCTGTGGCATGGTGGTAGAGCGTGTCATCCTGCATTGAATAACGGGGCGGTGCCAGTTGGTGCCAGTGCCATCGCGATTAATGGTTCCGTGCATACGCCTGAAGGCAAGTTACCCTACGTAGTCCCCAAAGTACTCAAAGATTCAGACATTCCCGACATTCTTGATCACTTTACCAAAGCGGCGATTAACGCCAAAGAAGCAGGATTTGATGGTGTTGAAATACACGCGGCTAATGGTTATCTCATCGATCAATTTCTGCGTGATGGTTCAAACAAACGTGATGGTGAATACGGTGGCGATTTAGAAAATCGCTCACGCCTTTTGTTTGAAGTATTGGATGAAGTGGTAAATGTGTGGGGTAGAGGCTATGTGGGCGTAAGGTTATCGCCCCTCAACAGTTTCAACAGCATGCAGGACAGCGATCCATTAAGCCTAACGGAATATTTGGCTGAGCGCTTAGATGAATATGACTTGGCTTATATACACATTATGCGTGCCGACTTTGAACAGAAGCAAAGTGGGGATGTGTTGACTACCGTAGCTGATAATTACGATGGTAATGTGATTGCCAATATGGGTTATAGCTTTGCTGAGGCAAACGCTGCGTTAGAGTCAGGGCAGCTTGAGGCCGTGGCTTTTGGTATGCCATTTATTGCCAATCCGGATTTAGTGGAGCGGTTTGCCAAAGGATTGCCCTTGGCAGAGGCTGATCAGGCCACCTTGTATAGCCATGATGCAAAAGGTTACAGTGACTATCCCAAGGCGAGTTAAATAGTATTAACAAAATTGACCACTAAGTCAGCATTCTGTAAAAAGCCGCTATTGAAGCGGCTTTTTGTTAAAAACTGATACTCACTAAGTACCAGTTATAAATACCAAAACACAGCAATAACGCCCCCCCTTCTAAACGGTTAAGACGTCCAGGGCCTTTAATACCTAAACAAAATACCAGTAGGGCAACCGTAACAGCTAACATCAACATGGCGTCTCGGTAAACAAATGAAGAATCTATCCACACGGGTTGAATAGTGCCCGCCAAACCGACAACCGCTAGGGTATTAAACATGTTTGAGCCAACAACATTACCAATGGCCATTTCATGTTCACCCTTACGCACTGCAATCAATGAAGAGATAAGCTCTGGCAGTGAGGTACCAATACCAATGATAGTTAGGCCAATAATCACATCGCTGACTCCGAAACTTGTGGCTATTTCAACGGCCCCCCACACTAATATGCGTGAACTGATTACCAACAACACTAAGCCAGCCAATAACCACAGTAAATGCGGCTTGAGTTCGGATTTATCGCCTTTGATGGCATCAGTAACATCGTCAGCAAACTTGTCGCTTGCGCCGTTTTTCGCTTGCCATACGCTCCACACGATAAGGATGACAAATATCCCCAATAGCGAAAATGCATCGTCTCGAGACAATTCAAGATCAAACAATTGCCATACGGAAAAGAAGGAAATAGCTAACAGCAAGGGTAACTCTTTGCGGATAATACTGCTCTGTACCACGATGGGGCTGATTAAGGCTGTCATACCTGCCACTAGCGCAATATTCGTAATGTTCGAGCCATAGGCATTACCCAGCGCTAAGCCCCCATTGCCTTGCATCGCCGCGATGACCGATACAATAATTTCTGGAGCTGAGGTGCCAAAACCGATAATAAACATACCGATAAATAAGGGAGAAACGCCGTAATATCCTGCAGTAAATGATGCCCCGTGAATAAAGCGTTCTGCACTCCAAATCAGCAAGGGCAAACCCAGTAAAATGGCAAGCGTTGCCAGTAACATAAAAAATCTCCGTGAAAACTAAAGCCTGCTACAGCATACCAGAAATGTGCCAATAGCAGGTTTTATTGATGGCGCATTTGTGAATGAAAATCACTGATATCAATGTTCGTTCAGTTAAAACCCTGATTGATTCAGGAGACCGCGTAATTTTTTTTCAGCCAATTCGCTAGAACTCAGTTGCTCATCACTACTTGTTGCTTCAGGGGAGGGATCACCAAATAAAGCCGCTAACTTGGCTTTCGCTTGCTCATTTTTGTCGAGTTTCAGCCCCGCGTCTGATGTGCTTGACCCACTGCGCAGTTGGAAGTAATCGCAGAAATTGGCCTTGTCAGGATCACTCATCGTGTCTGCTCGATCTTCATCACAACGCCCACGTAAATAGTGCACACACATCTTGCACACATGCTGATCTGCTTGGCAATGGCCACATTCTTCACGTCGGGAAAGTGGCAAGATGAGTTGCTTCAGTGGGTGGTGACACCGCCAACAATAATAGTCTGACATCCAATATCTCCCATGATTTTCATGGCCAAATAATGGAAGCACCCTCAATGTTGGTCAAACATTATTACATTACCATCTGGGTCTTTGAGCATGCAGTGACCGGGGCCTTTTGAGCTGGTAACCGGCGAGTCGATTTCTATATTGTGCGCGTTTAAATGGGCTTCAATGGCGCGTACATCACTCGGATTAAAGGTAAGAATGTTGGACGAAAACATACCTTCGAATAAACCAATAGTGCAGCTGGGATGTTGCATGATGAGCCATTTGTCAGCCACGCTACCGCAGTTTGTTAGGGCACTGAAACCAAGGGTTTCATAAAATTTTTTCGATTTGGCGATATCATTTACTGCCAAACTGATGGAAAACTGACCAAGCGCTGGTGTTGTCATTGTAGGTTCCTTAATTAGATTTTGGCTTTTCACTGCGCAGCAGTAGTGCACTGGCAAGGCTAAATACCACGCCTACTACAAATACTGTAGCAAACATGACCAAGGCCTGCGCAACATTGCTGGCCATCATTTCGCCATAGCTAGCCAACTCCGACAACTGTTGCTGTTTTTCTTCTGCAGTGGCGGCACTGCTATTGACTTGCTGCTGCATATATTCGATGTAAGTGGCGGTAAATTGCGGATTGATGTATTCAAGATAGACCCAGTTGTAGAGGGCAAAAATAAACGCCGCGATTAAACTGATACCACAACCAATGCCGACACCACGCAAAAATCCGAGGGGCAAGGGGGCGATATCACGTTTATATTCTAATACCCCAAAAATAATCGCTAATGAGCTGATAATGATAACGCTATAACCCACCACTTCGCCGGTGCTGAAATTTTCTGGCGCGCTACCTAACCACAAATGTGAGGCGAAAAACCCGATGCCCAATGCTAATCCATAAATCAAACCAAAACGCCAAATTGACCTAAACATGCTGTGTCTCCATGCTGATGTTGAACCACAACTCTATGATAACTAGGCAAAAAAGAAAGATATTCAGGCCAATTTAGCGGGTGAAAAATGGGTGATTTAGATAGTTTAGTGTGAATTCAGCTATAAATGTCGTGACCTACGTTATTGAGACAGGGGTATTAACTGTAATGATTTGAATGTGTGGCTTACGGTTACTGCACATAAGGCATAACAACATCAAAAAGCGTTAATCTTGTTTGGCGTCCGTTTGGCTTATGACCGGTTGGGTATAGAGCACTTTTGCTTTGGCGACGGCCTCAGCACGATTGTTAACTTCTAATTTGCGATAGATATTTTTTAAGTGTGTTTTAACCGTATTGATGGATAAAAATGTGCTGTCGGCCAATTGTTGATTGCTTAAACCGTTTATTAAGCCCTGCAGCAGTTTATGTTCTTTTACCGTCAAAATCGGTATGTGTTGTTCTTTCTCATGCAATTTTCGCCAGCGGTGTGCGGCAACAAAGCCGGTGGCTAAAAATACACCGGCAATCAGGACTAAACTCAACTCCCAGCCAAATCGAAATGAAAAATACTGGTATTCAATGGCTTTTAGTACAACCAATACAAACGCCAGAATAAAGCCATAGCGGACAAGTAACCAAAAGGTAGAATTGTGGTTGAAACTTGGCATAATTCCTCGGTTTTTTAGCGGACTTAAATCCAGTGTGTAGCTGTTCAGGGAGTAGTTTATGACGTTTGTTAGCAAATTGTGGCTTATTTTATCGGTGTGTGTTGCGACCATCGTCAGCGATCAACTGAGTAAATGGTGGGCTGCAAACCATCTGTCGCATTTTAGCATGCAGCGTTATTGGGCAGATACCGTGCGGATTGGCTACACCGAAAATACCGGGGCGTTTTTGGGCTTAGGTAGTACTTTGTCTGAGACAATGCGTTTTTGGTTATTTGTCGCTGCGGTTGGTGTGGTTTTGCTGGCTTTGCTGGTATACCTTCTCAAATCGCAGTCAAATAATCGCATGCAAGTCACGGCCTTAAGTTTCATTTTTGCCGGTGGCTTAAGCAATTTTTACGACCGAGCTATGAATGATGGGGCGGTGATTGACTTTCTCAACGTAGGGATAGGCAGCCTGCGCACAGGTATCTTTAATGTGGCAGACATGGCCATCATGTTAGGTGTGCTGTTACTTTTGTTGGTCAGAGATAAACCGCAAAAACCTTAGTATCTTGAGCAATAAAAAACCGGCCGAGGCCGGTTTTTTTGCAACATTGTCTTATTACGCTTCTTTGCTGCGTGATGCGCGTTTGCGATCATTTTCAGTTAAGAATTTCTTGCGAATACGAATACTCTTTGGTGTGACTTCAACCAATTCATCGTTATCAATAAATTCTAAGGCTTGCTCTAGGCTTAATATCACCGGTGGCACAAGGGTTTGTGCTTCGTCAGTACCAGAAGCACGCACGTTGGTTAACTGCTTGCCTTTGAGAGCATTCACAGTTAAGTCGTTGTCACGGCTATGAATACCAATCACCATGCCTTCATACACTTCAACACCGTGACCGATAAACAAACGTCCGCGTTCTTGTAAGTTAAATAAGGCGTTAGTCAAGGCTTTACCGGTTGCATTGGCAATCAATACACCGTTTTTACGTTCACCAATTGAGCCGCCTTTATGCGGACCGTAGTGATCGAAGGTGTGGTACAACAAACCAGAACCAGAAGTCATGGTCATGAAATCAGTTTGGAAACCAATCAAACCACGGCTGGGAATGATAAAGTCCATGCGCGTGCGGCCTTTACCATCGGGTGACATGTTGGTCATTTCACCTTTACGTAAGCCGATTTGTTCCATGATCGAACCTTGGTGCTGCTCTTCACAGTCGATAGTCACAGTTTCAAACGGCTCTTCCAACACGCCATTTACTTCACGCAAAATTACTTCAGGGCGTGATACCGCCAATTCGTAGCCTTCACGGCGCATGTTTTCAATCAAAATGCCTAGGTGTAATTCACCGCGACCAGATACCCGGAATTTATCGGGGTCAGCCGTTTCTTCAACACGCAATGCCACATTATGAATAAGTTCATCATTCAAGCGTTCCAAGATGTTACGTGAAGTCACGTATTTACCTTCTTTACCGGAAAATGGCGAGGTATTCACTTGGAAGGTCATAGTGACGGTGGGTTCGTCTACCGTGAGCGGCTTCAATGCTTCAACTTTGTTGTTATCACAGATGGTGTCTGAAATTTTTAACTCACCTAAACCGGTGATAGCAATGATGTCACCTGCATTGGCAACGTCGGTTTCAGTGCGTTCAAGGCCCATGTAGCCCAATACTTGGCCAACTTTACCAGTACGCGTTTTACCGTCACGACCGATGATAGTTACTTGTTTGTTGGTTTTGACTGAACCACGTGTGATACGGCCTACGCCAATAACACCCACATACGAGTTGTAATCCAATTGCGAAATTTGCATCTGAAATGGACCATCGATGTCGGCATCAGGTTTTTGTACGTGTTTAACAATCGTTTCAAACAACGGGGTCATGTCTGGCGTGGGTTTATCAGCATCTAAAGATGCCCAACCATTTAGTGCCGATGCATAGACAACTTGGAAATCCAATTGATCATCAGTGGCACCCAGGTTATCAAACAAGTCGAATACTTGGTCGATTACCCAACTTGGACGCGCGCCTGGTTTGTCAATTTTGTTGATGACGACGATAGGTTTCAAACCTTGAGCAAAGGCCTTTTGTGTCACAAAGCGAGTTTGTGGCATGGGGCCTTCTTGGGCGTCAACCAACAACAATACCGAGTCAACCATTGACATTACGCGCTCAACTTCGCCACCGAAGTCAGCGTGTCCAGGTGTATCGACGATATTGATGCGGTAGTCGTTCCAGCGTATCGCCGTGTTTTTAGCAAGGATGGTAATGCCGCGCTCTTTTTCAATGTCGTTAGAGTCCATGACCCGTTCTGTGGCTGCACCGCGACTTTCCAGTGTGCCTGACTGTTGTAAAAGCTTATCTACCAAGGTTGTTTTACCGTGGTCGACGTGGGCAATGATTGCTATGTTCCTCAAATTGTCTATTGAGGTTTGCGTTACGCTCATGTTCTATTCTCTTGTGGGGTGGGTCGGTATTTTCATAAAATGAAAGCACCTAGTTAACTGAATTTTATTGGGCGCGGATTGTACAGGCTTATGTTGCATTTAGCGAATGACAAATATTGTTTGTACACATTTATGTTTTATCTTGGCAGATTTTAGTTGCGCTGCAGCGCTTATGGTGCAGAAAAACCACAAAAGAGCGATCATGGTGCTTTAATGCATTATTGTGGTGCAATCGCATTTTGGCTTTTCTCCAACGTTTGGCGCTAAATCAGTGCTGGCGGGCATTTCATTTGTCCACTTATGTGGCATGATAATAGCTTGAGTAGCCCCACAGTTTATTTCCACTTGTGATTTATTGTTATTTTTAATCTGGAGGACACAATGTCAAACAAGGCCTTAGACCTTATCAAAGAAAGCGAAGCAAAATTTGTTGATTTGCGTTTTACCGACACCAAAGGTAAAGAGCAACACGTATCTATTCCCTCTCACCAAGTAAGCGAAAGCTTTTTTGAAGACGGTAAAATGTTCGACGGTTCATCCATTGCAGGTTGGAAGGGCATTCAAGAATCTGACATGGTATTAATGCCAGACCCAGAAACAGCAGTTGTTGATCCTTTTGCAGAAGAAACTCAAGTCAACATCCGTTGTACTATTCTAGAGCCCCACACCATGCAAGGGTACGACCGTGACCCACGTTCCATCGCCGCACGTGCCGAAGAGTACTTAATTTCTACTGGTATCGGCGACAAAGTATTGATGGGTCCAGAACCAGAATTTTTCTTGTTCGACGATGTGCGTTTCCATACTGACATGGCTGGTTCTTTCTACAAAATCGATGCCGTGGAAGCAAAGTGGAATTCAGGTACTGAATACGAAGAAGGCAACATGGGTCACCGTCCAGGCGTTAAAGGCGGCTATTTCCCTGTTCCTCCAGTCGACTCAGCCCACGATATCCGTGCAGCGATGTGTTTAGTGATGGAAGATATGGGTTTGACGGTTGAAGCACATCACCACGAAGTGGCAACTGCTGGTCAGAATGAAATCGCCTGTTTGTTTAACACCATGGTTAAAAAAGCAGACGAAGTTCAGATTTACAAATACGTGGTGCACAACGTCGCCCACGCCTATGGTTTGTCAGCAACGTTCATGCCCAAGCCTTTAGTTGGAGACAACGGTTCTGGTATGCACGTGCATCAGTCCATCAGCAAAAACGGTAAAAACGTCTTTGCTGGCGACAAGTATGCAGGTTTGTCTGAAGAAGCGTTGTTCTACATCGGTGGTATTATCAAACATGCTCGAGCCATCAATGCTTTCACTAACCCAGGCACCAACTCATACAAACGTTTAGTTCCCGGTTTCGAGGCGCCGGTTATGTTGGCTTATTCTGCGCGTAACCGTTCTGCTTCAATCCGTATTCCTTATGTGAACAGTGAAAAAGCGCGTCGTATCGAAGTACGTTTCCCTGATCCTTCTGCTAACCCATACTTAGGTTTTACTGCCATGTTGATGGCAGGCTTAGATGGTATCAAAAACAAAATCCATCCTGGCGATTCAATGGATAAAGACTTGTATGACTTGCCAGCTGAAGAAGCCGCAGCCATTCCACAAGTTTGTAGTTCATTAGAAATGGCATTGGACGCATTAGACAATGACCGTGACTTCTTAACAGCCGGTGGCGTTATGTCAGATGATATGATCGATGCGTACATTGAGTTGAAGCGCGCTGAAGTGCAAAAACTTAACATGACAACTCACCCAGTTGAGTTTGACATGTATTACAGCTGTTAATTGATATAGATATTGATAACAAGCCCGCTCATGCGGGCTTTTTTTTGCCTACAATGTGGGTATATTGTGTTATTCGGTATGCAACATGGCTAAGAATATGAAGGATCTGCGACGATTAGTGGGTATAGCGTTTGGCCTTATACTGTTTGGCGGTTTCGGTGGAGCCACCACGATTTATAAAACAGTGAAGGCTGACGGCAGTATCAGCTACAGTGATGTGGCAGGCCCTGGTGCAGTGCCAGTAGAGCTGAGCAGCACGGCTGCTGTCATCCCGGCACTCGCCAATGGTGCGCCAAATCCACCCACAACCCAGAAAAAAGCCCCAGTAAACTACACGATCACATTTCATTCCCCCCTTGCTGAGGAAACCATTCGCAGTAATCTGGGAGAGGTATTTGTACATTTTGAGATTAGCCCCGATTACCTTGGGAAGTTTCAATTAACGCTTGATAATCAAGTAGTTAAAACGAATGGCAAAAATCAACTTACCTTAAATGACGTGCAACGTGGCCAACATGTATTGCAAGTTAACTTAATCGACAACTCAGGCAAGATCCTTGCATCGTCTGATCCGCAAACCTTTTATTTGCACAAGGCTTCAGCATTGATTAACGCAAACTAGCCATTCCACCACCCAGAATGGCCACACTGCTGAGGAAAAGTTAACCCTACGCACTTTTACAGTGCATGATAAATGCGAGTTTATGTCAGATAATCCCATTGTTGAGCAACTGCTAGATAACTTGTCGACAGCTGTTATTTTGCTGAACGAGGACATGGTGATTCGTTATGCCAACCATGCTGCACAAGCGGTTTTTGATCGTGGCTTAAACATTCTTATCGGCAGCTCACTTTATCAATACGTAGCAAACTCCAGTCTCGATTTAGAGCGTTTTCGCAATACCAAACAGCATGGTGAAGCATTTTCAGACAGCGAAGTGCTTATCTCATTTATTGATGGTCGGCACATTCTGGCAGATGTTTCTGTGACAAGTTTACACAGCACAGAACAACAATACTTGGTGGAAGTGCGCCTGATTCAACAACAGAAAAAAATCAGCCAAGAAACCCATCAATGGGCACAGCAGCAAGCAGCACGTGAACTGGTGCGTGGTTTGGCCCATGAAATTAAAAACCCTCTCGGTGGTATTCGAGGCGCGGCTCAGCTCCTCGAAAAAGAGCTGCAAAATCTTGATCATAAAGAATTTACTGCGGTGATTATTGAACAGTCGGATCGGCTGACGAAGCTTGTGGACCGCCTACTAGGACCGAATGTCAGGCCAAACTTTCAATGGCATAATATTCATCAGGTACTCGAAAAAATCTGTACCTTGGTGAGCCTCGACCGCAGTCACAACATTCGTATTGTGCGAGATTACGACCCCAGCATTCCTGATTTGTTTATTGACCAAGATATGTTGCAACAAGCCGCGCTGAATATTGTCCGCAACAGCGTACAAGTCTTAGTTGATCATCCCCACAGTGAAGCACAAATCAAGATTGTCACGCGTATTGAGCGACATGTCATTATTCATGGTGTTAGCTTTCCACTGTGCGCCAAAATTCAACTTATTGATAATGGCCCCGGCATACCAACGGAATTACGCGATACTTTATTTTACCCTATGGTGACCAGTAAAAAAGACGGAACGGGCTTAGGCTTATCTATTTCACAAACGTTGATAGGCCATCATCGAGGCAAAATTGATGTTGAGAGTTGGGCTGGTCATACCGAATTTACCTTATATTTACCCATCGACAAAAAGGATGCATAAGACATGAGTTCAGAGCCAGTGTGGATTGTGGACGACGATAGTTCGATTCGCTGGGTACTTCAGAAAGCCCTGCAAACAGCGAATATCGCCTGCTTTAGTTTTGAAAATCCACAAGACTTATTGCGGCAACTTGAGAGTGGTCAACAACCTGAAGTAATTGTGTCAGACATTCGCATGCCGCAAATGGACGGTGTCACCTTATTGGGTGAGGTGCACAAACGCTTTCCCAATATTCCCGTAATCATCATGACGGCACACTCCGACTTGGACAGTGCGGTGAATGCCTATCAAAGTGGTGCCTTTGAGTATCTACCCAAGCCTTTTGATATCGACGAAGCCGTTAATTTGGTCAGTCGGGCGTTAACTCACGCGCGGGAACAAACTCGCCAAACAAAAGCGCCGGAGTTGATCAAAGCCCCAGAAATCATTGGTGAAGCCCCGGCTATGCAGGAAGTGTTCAGGGCGGTTGGGCGTTTGTCGCGGTCGAGCATTAGTGTGTTGATTAACGGTCAGTCGGGCACCGGTAAAGAACTGGTGGCTCAAGCGCTGCATCGACATAGCCCAAGGGCAAAACAGACCTTTGTCGCCTTGAACATGGCGGCTATCCCTGCTGATCTTATCGAGTCTGAACTGTTTGGGCATGAGAAAGGCGCATTTACAGGGGCGCAAAACGCGCGGCAAGGCCGTTTTGAACAAGCCAATGGTGGTACCTTATTTTTAGATGAAATTGGTGACATGCCAGTAGGTGTGCAAACTCGCTTGTTGCGGGTCTTGGCGGATGGGCAATTTTATCGCGTTGGTGGCCACAACCCCGTGTCAGCAGATGTGCGTATTATTGCGGCCACGCATCAAAATCTAGAACAGCGTGTGGCGGAGGGTAAGTTTCGTGAAGACCTCTATCATCGTCTTAATGTTATTCGCATTCATATTCCACGCTTGAGTGAACGCCGTGAAGATATTCCTTTATTGGCTGCCCACTTTTTACAAAAAGCCGCCGCAGAGTTGGGGGTAGACAGCAAGACCCTGAGCAAAGACACCAAAAAAATTCTCGCGCAGTTGCCTTGGCCAGGCAATGTTAGGCAGTTAGAGAATATGTGTCGCTGGTTAACGGTCATGGCCAGCGGCCAAGAAGTCTTACCGCATGATCTGCCACCCGAAATTCACCAACAGCCGCTGGTGCAAGAACAGGGCACAAAAAATGGTGATTGGCAGAGTTTGTTAGCTAGCTGGGCCGATACTCAGTTGCAGTCTGGGCAGAACAATATTTTGGATTCGGCCTTACTCAGTTTCGAGCGAATTTTATTGGAACGCGCTTTACACTACACGCACGGGCATAAGCAGGATGCAGCCAAACGCCTTGGGTGGGGGCGCAATACCTTGACACGCAAGTTGAAAGAGTTGGATATGTAAACAGTCAAGCAAGTGCACTGCTGTGCACTTGGTTCATAGATGAAAGATTACCTTGAAATAACGCGGCTTACCCTGACTTACGGGAGGTTAACGTCCAAAGCGCTTTTCAAGATAGAGCCGGTATCGTCAATAATGCCTTACATTGACGGACGAGTAGTATTTAATCCCCCCGGAAAAGAATAGCGAATGATTCGCCAAAAAACGCCCGCATACTGCCCAATAAAACTGCCGGTGTTGTAAGCAATGCCGTATTTATGGGCGATGGCCTGCACCTCACTTGTCATGCTCGGATAATGACGAGCTGGGATGTCAGGAAACAAATGATGTTCAATTTGACAGCTCAAATGCCCGGTTAATATATGCAGCCAAGTGGGACCGGTAAAATTTGATGAGCCTAACATCTGTCGATAGTACCAATGCCCACGGCTCTCATTCTGACATTGTTCTTGTGTGAAGGTGTGAACACCTTGGGTAAAATGCCCACAAAAAATCACCGTTGATGTCCACAAATTCCTGATTAGATTAGCCAGAAAGTTGCCGCCCAATACCCAAAAAAACATAGGACCGGCAAGTAGAGGAAAAAAAACATAATCTTTGATGATTTGGCGAGTCCCTTTGCTGAAAAATACCTTTTTTAACTGCGCGTCGCTGACCTGGGAGTGACGACCGGCTTTTTTCTTTTGACTAAATACCCGCTGTCCGGCTAATTCATGGTAGGCAATGCCCCATTCAAATAACACACTCAACACGACATAAGTCGCACTCTGCCATAAATTGCGTATCCGCCATCTTAGGTCGTTACTCAAGCGCAATAAACCGTATCCAAAATCGCGATCTTTACCAATAATATTGGTATAAGTATGGTGTTCATAATTGTGTGTGCGTTGCCAAGAGCCAGCGTCACACGCGATGTCCCACTCATAATGTTTAGAGTGTAATAAGGGATCATTCATCCAATCATATTGCCCATGCAAAACGTTATGCCCGATTTCCATGTTGTCGAGAATTTTGGCCAAGGCCAAGGATAATACACCAACCAGCCATAACCACGGTGTGACAAAGCCTAAAACCATAAATATGCGACCGGCAATGGCACTGAGTCGTTGTACTAAGCTTACCCGCTTAATATAACGTGCGTCGTCTTCACCCAGTTGATCCAGAATGCGCTGTTTTAGCCTATCCAGATCCCGTTGCAGGTCATTGAGTTGTGTGGGGGTAGGAGTCATATTTTACCTTAGAGTTTGATAACGAGTTGGCTGACGGGTTGGCTAATGCACAGTTGAATTTGTTCTTCGCCATGGCCGCTGAGTAAACCGTTTCTGATGTCGCGTACTTGCCCCGAGACTTTTTGACACACACATTGAAAACAAACACCCATGCGGCAACCAAAGTTAGGTGACAAGCCATGCAACTCTGCCCCTTGTAATAAGTTTGACGTGTTAGACACGGTGACGTTTCTAGGCACACCAGCCTGCAAAAAGGTGGTGATGATCTGTTCATCGTTTTCTTGATGGCTGCTGGAGGCGTGGCTAACTGAGCCAAACTGCTCTTGATGTATGCCTGCATGGTCAACACCGGCACCCAGCAAATTTTCTCTCACTGTTTGCATAAAATCCCTTGGACCACATAAGTAATAATGCAAGGTCTGAGGCAGGGTATTTAGCCCAGTGATGAACTCAGACGCAGACTCTTGGCTGCTCTCACTGACCACCAAACTGAACAGAGTTTGTTGTTGCGCTAAGCGTTGCAATTCAGCCAACAATGGCGCCTGCAAACGGTTTTTTACTCGATAGACCAAGGTAACCGCACAATGCCACTGCCTTTGACTGAGCAGCATGGCGGCAATAGGGGTAATACCAGAACCTGCAGCGATGAATGTGCTTGTTTGGTCGTGGGCTTGCCATACAAAGTCACCAAAGGCTTGGCCAATATTAACTTCATCACCCACTTTCAGTCGCCGCAACGTTGGGGTGAAATATCCGTCTGGATTAACTCGGCAAAACAGTTCAATTTCACCGTGTTTTTGCCACTGTGAAAGGGAAGAACACAGACTGAAAGTACGTTTAATGTTTCTACCGTTTTTGTTGATGATTAATTCTATGTGCTGACCAGCAACAAACCCGGGCCAGCGTCTGGAAACTTTGAGTCTTACATGCACACCTTGCTGATGTTGGAGCCCGAGGTGCAAAATTTTTGCACGATAAACGCCAGGTAAATAATTCGGCTTCACCACCCTGATAAGTGGGAGCAGATAACATAAAAGAGAGTCTTGATTGCCCAACATTCGGCAAAAAGAAGACCACACACCTTGTAAATGGACAATCATCACAAACACTTCGAAGTCGTTACTTAATTTGAGCGTACAGTTGTACACTAAACGTTGTGGTTCGACCAGTGATGGATAGCTAGTGTTTATTAAGTAAATAGTTAGGATATTGAATATTATGAATATATATATTTATTATTTTTAATTGATAAAACGCGTTAAAGTGTACAGTTGTACATTTTTATTGAATTTACAAGATTTTTTCGAAACTTGTGTGGCATGAATGGTTTGTATCAATAGCGTGGTTTTTTTGCACTCAGATCTGTATTCCCTCGATGGGTACTGACATAAAAAAAATGGCGCTTTAGCCGCGCCATTTTTGACATTTTCCAAGTATTTCGAAGGCTTACATCAAATCAAAGCGGTCGAGGGTCATCACCTTTGTCCAGGCGGCCACAAAGTCGTCAACAAACTTTTGTTTGGCATCGTCAGATGCGTACACTTCAGCTACGGCTCGCAATTCAGAGTTTGAACCAAAGATAAGGTCTACTGGCGTAGCCGTCCATTTTAACTTACCGCTACTGCGATCTTTACCTTCGTAAATGCCCTCTGACTTGGTGGACTTTGACCACACCGTGGACATATCCAATAAATTGACAAAAAAGTCGTTGCTCAGGGTTGCAGGTTTGTCAGTAAACACGCCGTGCGCCGCCCCACCCATATTGGCATTCAGACTACGCAATCCTCCCACCAACACTGTCATTTCTGGCACAGTTAAATTCAGCAAGTTGGCTTTTTCCACCAACAACTCTGCGGGTGAGCGTGATTGATTTGCCGCAAAATAGTTGCGGAAACCGTCTGCCATGGGCTCTAAGACCGCAAAGGAATTGACATCTGTCTGCGCTTGGCTGGCATCTGTGCGTCCGGGAGTAAAGGCGACAGAAGTTTGATAACCTGCTTGTTTAGCTGCTTCTTCAATGGCCGCTGCACCACCTAATACAATCAAGTCTGCCAAGGATATTTTTTTGCCGTCTTGCTGGCCTTTATTGAAGTTGCTTTGCACCTTCGCGAGCGCTTTGAGTACCTTAGCCACTTCTTTTGGGTTATTCACCGCCCAATCTTTCTGCGGGGCTAATGCGATACGTGCACCGTTAGCTCCACCACGCATATCAGTACCTCGGAAGCTAGAAGCTGAAGCCCAAGCGGTTCTCACCAACTCTGGTATGGATATGCCAGCGGCCAGAATTTTACCTTTCAACGTGGCGACATCTGCTTCATTGACTAAAGGATGATCGACAGCTGGTACTGGGTCTTGCCACAACAGCACTTCTGCTGGCACTTCATTACCCACGTAACGAGCTCTTGGTCCCATGTCGCGGTGCGTCAGTTTGAACCACGCTTTAGAGAACGCCAACTCAAAGGCTTTTGGATCGTCTTTGAAACGTTTGGTGATTTTTTGGTACGCTGTATCAAATTTCAAGGCTAAGTCAGTGGTAAACATAATCGGTGCATGGCGTTTGTTTGGGTCATGCGCGTCTGGCACCAAATTGGCGGCCGCATTATCTTTAGGGATCCACTGTGTTGCCCCAGCAGGGCTCTTGGTTTTCACCCATTCATAGGCATAGAGATTGTCGAGGTATTGCATCGTCCAAGTGGTAGGACTGACAGACCAAGCGCCTTCGAGCCCACTGGTCACGGTATCTTCTGCATTGCCCTTGCCGCATTTATTTGTCCAACCCATGCCTTGTTCTTCAATACCGGCAGCCGCAGGTTCAGGACCAACACACTCTTCTGGTTTGTGGGCCCCATGGGCTTTGCCGAAGGTATGGCCGCCAGCGATTAAGGCCACGGTTTCTTCATCATTCATGGCCATACGTCCAAACGTCTCACGTATGTCTTTCGCCGCAAGCAGTGGGTCTGGATTACCATTTGGCCCTTCAGGGTTTACATAGATCAGGCCCATTTGTACTGCTGCTAGGGGTTTTTCAAGTTTTCTGTCCCCCGAATAACGTTCATCAGCCAAGAAGGTATTTTCAGGTCCCCAGTACACCATATCTGGCTCAAAATCGTCTTCTCGACCACCGGCAAAGCCAAATATCGTGAAGCCCATGGATTCCATTGCCACGTTACCGGTGAGCACCATGAGATCTGCCCATGAAATCTTGCTGCCATATTTTTGTTTAATCGGCCATAACAAGCGGCGCGCTTTGTCTAAGTTGACGTTATCTGGCCAACTGTTCAGGGGCTCAAAGCGTTGTTGACCACCGGCACCACCACCGCGACCATCTGACATTCGATAGGTGCCTGTGCTGTGCCAAGCCATGCGTACAAAGAAGGGCCCATAGTTACCGTAATCGGCTGGCCACCAATCTTGAGAGGTGGTTAAGGTCTTTTTGATATCTTGTTTAACGGCTTCAATATCAAGGGTGCTAAACGCTTTGGCGTAATCAAAGTCAGGTCCAAGGGGGTTGGACCCAGGATCATTTTGCCGCAGCGGGCCAAGGTTCAGTTGTTTTGGCCACCAAAACTGATTGGACTTCGGTGTACCCTCGGCAAACGCCGAATAAGAAGCCATGGTGGCGGCTGAAACAGCAAGCGCCACGGCGGTAAACACGGGGAGAGATTGTTTAAACATTTGACTTACCTTTTGTTAAAAAGTTGTTCGGAGGTAGCCAAAATATAGAGTGAAAATCGCAATTTGAACGGTGAAAAAAAGCGATTGTAGCAATCGGCTTTGTAAATGAGTGGATGGCTTAAGCGTCGTTACCAGCAAATAAAATAGTTACTTTAAGGCTTATTGCCGCTTTAGTGAGGATCAAAGCGATGATGAAAATCTTCCAGTTTTTCCGCTATTTTTTGTTGAATTAATGGTAACAATTTAGCATGTTTTTTATGAATAACATGAACTACAGATATGTCTTGTATGTTCAATACGTTAAAGTCTGGCAAAAGCTCTAGTTGTCCATCAAGCACCACAAAAGCATAGTTTGCTCGTTTGGCGCGCAGCATTTCTATACCGTCATTGACCGTTCGCTCGATCTGGGCAGAATAGTGATAATCTTGAAAGTAAAAATCGAAAGCTTTTCTGGAGAGAATGACGACGCTTGGATCATTCAGCACACTTTCTGTGCATGTCACTTCTTTTCTGCACAACAATGCCAATTTGCCGATTTTTAGTTCTGGCTCCACCAACAGGATATTGGGGAAGGTTGCCGCAGTGGATTTTAGTCTAACGACATCGGCGTCAACTTCACCCTCACTGAGCAAAAGCAGTCCTCTGGTGGCTGGCGTTGCAATCATCTTGACCGAATAACCCAGGTCTTGATAAACGTCCTGAATAAATTGCACATATAACTCAACGTGCGGATACACCACGTACGACATGAGTAACTCGCGTTCATCAAGTTTAGACTCTACGGCTTTGGCCGTCGGTGCTGTTAACAGCCCGATTAAAATGACGAACGTCAACGTTCTCATGTGTCACATCGCTCATCTGTCCGATTTGTGCATAAGCATAAACTAGCTTGTTGAGTTGGATAAATATTTTTGGTTATTTTGTTAATAAGGCCGCCATGCCTGAATTAAATGCCTGCATCCACTTGTTGCTAAATTGGCCTTTAGCAATACGATTAATTTCAATTACCGCTTTTTTCTTTGGACGTTGTAAGTGATTTTCATGGGCTCTAGCGTGGGTAATGGCATCAAAAGTATCGAGGATGGCTAACAACATCGCGCCGTCACAGATATCTTGCTCTTTAATCCCTAATGGATAACCGCTGCCATCGATGCGTTCATGATGTTGCATAACGATTTTACGTGCCTCGTTCCACTGATTTAAGTGCTCCAATAAACGGGCACTTTTGTAAACGTGGGAGCGCATTAAGTTAAACTCTTGGTCGTTTAATTGACCTTGTTTGTGCAGCACTTCAATGGGCATAAATGCCATGCCAAAATCGTGCATATAACAGGCTACAGCCAGTTGATCTTCGTCGATGGGGGAGCCAGCCACTTTGTTAATATAGGCTGCTAATTTGGCAATGCGATCGCCTCGGCCTTCCCAATACATGGAGCGTTTTTCGATGGGTTTCATTAATTCACGAAAGAACACAATGTCGGTGCGTTTTTCATTGCTGATTGATTTAGGAATACCCGTGGTGGCCATGCTGACAGCTGGAGCAGCCACCACCTCATTAACAACCGCAGTGCTGTCGCCTTGATGTAAGTCTAAGCTTGGATCGAGTAAAAGTACGGCCTCTGCCAGCAATTTTTCATGTTGATCAACATTGTCTGGAGTAATACGTGTTATCTGTTTAACCAACTGAGCAAACAGTTTTTCATCATACTCAGCATAGCCATTGGTCATACAGCTTTGCACAAATAATTTTACCCTGTCCATGGTCAACAGGACCAAATCACTCATGTTGCTGGTGTAGTTAATTTGCCCTTTACGTAGATAATCGAGCAAATCCTCAGCATGTTGCAAAACGGGAATGAGGGGCGTAAAGCTAACTAAACCTAAATCACCCTTGATGGTGTGAACGGAACGAAATAGCGCTCTTTGCAATTCTTTATCTTCGGGTTTAAGTTCCAATTCGATGAGGGTTTGTTCACTGGCCTCGTAGAGTTCGTTAATTTCCTCTAATAAGTCACTGAGAATATCTTCATCAAGATCTTCGTGTTTAAACGTATTCAGCATAACTGCCCTTATTCATGATTGGCGTTGATTGCGTTGTCACTCAAAGATTATCGGCTAATAATTGGCATAATTCACATAAATCATTCTATTTCATGGATTTTATGTTTGTGAGCAAAATAAATAAGCATAAACAACTGTGCGAAGTAGTGTAGCCCCTTGATAAAACTCGTTATACTTAGCGCCAAAATCCGCTGCCGGAAGTCCGTGTGTTAGCCCTTATCCGAATTTTTCTGATTTTTTTCTATTTCCTGTTTATCAATCTAGTGTTGATTATTATTTGTTTGGCGCGGCCCTTTCATCGTGACAACGTCTTCCTTGCTGGCAAATTGTACAGTTCGGTGTCTTGGTTTTTAGGCTTGAAACTGGAACTGCGTATTCCTCAGAGTGTGCAACAAGGCGGGCCGTTTGTGTTCATTGCCAATCACCAAAACAGTTACGATTTACTGACTATTTGTGCAGCAGCACAACGTGGCACTGTAACGGTGGGGAAAAAAAGCCTTAAGTGGATCCCGGTGTTTGGTTGGGTGTACTGGTTATCTGGCAACATAATGATAGACCGTAAAAACTCGGGGAAAGCGCATGATACCTTGCAAGGCACCGTGCAAAAAATTCTACAACGACGTTTATCTGTTTGGTTTTTTCCCGAAGGCACTCGCAGTTATGGTCGTGGATTGCTGCCATTTAAATCCGGGGCATTTCGCATTGCCAAAGCAACCAATGAACCCATAGTGACCATTGCAGCCAGCAATCTGCATAACAAAATCAAACTCAATCGCTGGAACAATGGCACCTTACTTATTTCTGCCAGCGAACCTGAAGCCCTCGATAACAATAAATCGATGAAAGAAATGATCGATTACTTTCATCAAAAAATGGCCCAACAAATTGCAGGTTTGGATGCGGAACTCAGCTTCCGTGACCAGCAGCAATAGTGTCGATTTTCGCAATTTTAGCCCATAAGGACTGTCAATGACTGCAGCAAACGAACTTGCCGAATGGCATGAATTTAATTTAGAAACAATCGAAGCATTGACCGAAGATGGTAGTGATATTAGTCAGCCTCATACCATTGAATACCATTTTGCCAGTGAGGATTTTGACGCGCTAGAGAAGGCTGCAGTGGATGCTTTCAAAGCTGGATTTGAAGTGGGTGACGCCGAAGAGCTAGAGCTCGATGACGGCGGGGAAGTGTTCTGTTTTGATGCTGTGGTTGAACGCATGTTAGACCTTGATTTGATCAACAAAGACACCGAAAAATTGCTCGCCATCGCCACTAAACATAAAGTGCACTACGATGGCTGGGGCACCTATTTTATCGAAAACGAAGAGTAGAGTAATTGATGTAGTCTTATCGCTGTATGCTCTGCCCAGACTCAAAGAGGCATTGTGTTTAGGTACAGCGATACTCATAAACCACTGCTTAGACTTGCCGAGCATTACCTGACTGGTTAAGGTAATGCTGGTATTCCACTAACCACATACGTCTGATGAATAAGCCTTTGCAACTTAAGCAACACAACATTGTTTTAAACCCAAATCAACAGGCGCTAATCGAACAGGTTGATGCAGGTTTGTATCATCGACTTGATGAGTGCTACCAGCAATTTATTGGCCACCAGTTGGTGTCTACTCATGAGTTTGCAGAGGACTAGTCTTGTTGGGAGATGCACCCTCACGGTGACGAAGTGGTGATGCTGATGTCTGGCAAGGTCAGCCTCGTGTTAACAGAATCTCTCGAGGAAAAACACATCGAACTGACTGAACAGGGTGAGTTTTTTATCATACCTAAAGGGGTGTGGCATACCGCAAAAACCCACTGTAAAACGCAATTATTGTTTATTACACCGGGGCAGGACACTCAACAAAAACCGATCTGAAACCCTGCTGTGATGTCTTGATAATTGGCCAGCTATGCCACTTTTTTATGAAACAAAGCACCCGCAATGTTTAACATCGCTACATTTAGATACAACTAAATGACGCACTGCGTTTTATACTTATAGTCTAAGCTTTGGTCTGCAGTCAGTGCTTCATGGCAACCTACTCGACTGCCTTGTTAACCGCAATCAAGAGAGACATCGTTGTGAAAAAACATCAAGTTTTAGGGTTTATAGTGCTTGCCAGCACCTTAATCAGTGCGTGCAGCAACAGAGCATTGTACGAAACTGCCCAACATAATCGACGTACAGCCTGTTTAAAACAACCGCCACCTCAGGCAGAAAAATGTTTAGAAAGTGTCAGCAAGCCCTATGAAGAGTATGAACGAGAGCGCCAAGCCCTGCTCAAAGAGGCGAAAAACAAAAAGTAAAACGCCAGACGAATGTCTGACGTCAGCATAGCCAACTAGTTGGTTAATTTAGCAAAGGCTTTTTTCGCTTCTTCCTTGCTCATGCCGTATTTTTCTTGCATTTTTCCGTGAAATTTTTCAAATTTGCCTTCCATTTGCATCACGTCATCGTCGGTCAACTTACCCCATTGTTCCTTAACAGTACCGGTTAAATTGTCCCATTTACCTTTAGCGATATCCGAATTCATATTGATTCTCCTTTGTTGGTCGATGTTAGGACAGTGATGTCGGTCACTGACTTGATTGCCATGTTTTGTGCAATACCTCCTGAGTGTTGCGAAACCTGTGCCATAAATTAAGTTGTTGATATATATGTAAATATTTGAACGAGAAATGAAAATAACACGCGTGATTGAATATTTTACACAGGCGAGTGAAAACTTTTCGGACAAACATGGCTTGTGTGTTTGTCACAAATCCGCCATGAATCTTGTGCAAATGTGTCGCAAAAACATAAAAGAAGCGTCATTAAAACGCCATCCAATCGTCATCAATTAAACGCACCTTATTGCCGTCCGAACAACCTACCAGGCGAACAATAATGCTTATCTATAAAAAATCTACATTAGCGTGGGCAATGTCACTTGCCCTGACAAGTATGGCGTTAAATGCCGCAGACCTAGCTGAAGAAACACCAGTGCCGGAAAGCCCTGAGGCAATGGAAGCCATCACGGTAGTGGGTAAAAGTGTGTCTTACGCCAACAACCTTAGCTCTGATGAAATGGCGAAGCAGCAAAGCGCCTTGACCAGTGTACTGGCGCAAATCGACAATTTGCCCGGCGTATTAATTAATGAAGGGGATACGTTTGGATCGGATGATTGGTCAACAACAGTGTCGATCCGTGGATTCCAGCTCAGCCTCGATCAGCAACAAATCGGTATTACCATTGATGGTATCGCCAACGGAAACTCCAACTATGGTGGTGGCGCCAAGGCTAATCGTTATATTGACACTGAAAATTTGGGCAGTGTCGAGGTGTCGCAAGGTACAGGTGATATTGCCTCTCGGTCTAATGAAGCCTTGGGCGGTACATTAAACTTCACTACCGCAAACCCAGCTGACCAACAACAAATGACCCTCAGTGTCTCCATGGGTAACTTCGCCGCGCAAAAATATTTTGTACGCTACGATACCGGCGAATTTGCCAAAGACAGCTATGCATGGATCAGCGTGTCCAGCAGCCAAAATAGTGATTGGATTGATGAAACAGCAGAAAACAAGCGAGATCATTTGGCCGCGAAGTTTATCAGTGTAGTGGGGGAGACAGAGCTAAGTGGCTATGTGTCTTGGGACGATACTCACGAAGACAACTACCAACGCATCAGTCTGCAAGAGTTTGCCCAAAATCCTGAATGGGACAGATTAACCTCTGAGTGGACCGGTATTCCGTATGTTGACCAAGCCTACCGTCGTGGGTGGTCAACCTTGCGTGAAAACCTGTTTACCTATCTGAAAGCTGATTACAAATCAGATAATATCGAAGTATCTGCAAATGTTTATTATCACCGTAACAAAGGTCGTGGTGACTGGGTACCACAATATATCGTGGATGTAACCAACGACGGCAATGCCTTCGCTCCCCATTCTGAATTGGTGTCGGGCAACACAGTTTATGGTGGTTCGGCTTTGGGCACCTTGCTGTTTGTTAACGCTACGGGGCAATCTGTTGCGCCCATGGCAAATTGCCAAAGCAGTATTACCTTTCCATACGGTGGAGCCGGTGCGGCGTTTGACCCTGCGTGTTACGCGGCAGGAGCAATACCCGTGGGATCGTATCGCCATACGCACTATGAAAAACAACGTTTTGGGTTGAACGGTGATTTTGCCTGGTTTGCAAAACTAGGCGAGATGGAAAATACCTTGCGTGGTGGTATTTGGTATGAAGATTACCAACGCGATGAGTCACGAGACTGGCATAAGATCATCGATTCGAAAACGGCTTTTGAATACGATCACATTCCATATTGGGTGCAGTATGACCGCGGCTTCCCAGTGCAAACCACCATGTTGTATCTACAAGATCAATTAGTTATGCAATGGGCAACCTTAAATCTTGGTATTAAACAGTTTTTTGTGGATCTCGAGCGCAATGACAACTTTGCCGTCGATGCAGACCTTCAAGTCAATTCGGATTCTGACGCCCTATTTTCTGCAGGCTTAGTGGTACCTATGCCCATTGATGGGCTGGAGCTGTTTGCCGGATATGCACAGAATTTTGCTGCGATCAAAGACGCCGTGCTGGAAGCTGATCCGTCTAAGTTTACCAATGTTGAACCTGAAACGGCTGATAATGTGGATGTGGGTCTGCGTTATGTGTCACAAAACATCAGTGCTAGCTTAACGTATTACGATATCAAATTTGAAAACCGTCTAACCTTTATTCCACCAGACTCAAGCGCGGGTATCGACTACCTATCGGGTGAAAATGGTAATTATGCCAACGTGGGCGGGATCAATTCTAAAGGGCTGGAAGCCTCATTAAGTATTACCGTCAATGAAAACTGGTCATTATATGGTGCATACACCTTTAATGATTCAACGTACGCCGATAGCAGCATCGATTTCCCGGCGGGCAACACCGTTTTTGGCTCAGCCGAGAACATGTGGGTGGTGTCGGCTGATTGGCAAAAAGAAAACTACTTTGCTGGTTTATCCAGCAAATGGGTGGATGAACGATTCATCGATGCCGCCAATACACAAATCGCGCCAGACTATCTCATCACTGATCTGTATGCCGGTGTATCGGTCAGTAAACCTGCGCAAGGTATTGAATCAGTGGAACTACGTTTCACGGTGAATAATATGTTTGACGAAAGCTACTTGGGGGGTATCGCGGGACAAGCCGCATGGATTGGTGCACCCCGCACAGCTGCTATGAACTTGATGATTAAGTTCTAGGTACCGAGTGTCAAAGCACTATGATCGGCCTTTTGTCGTTTCATGTGTCCCTGGTTGAGCGAGCTTCGGCTCGCTCTTTTTTACGATCTAGTTTGTGCAGGAGAAACCCCATGTTAGGTTTTATTCGACCCACGGCTCTTGTGTTGTTGCTGATTCAGGCTTGTGTGCAAACCACGGCGGCAGCCGATAATTTAGTGCTGGTGACCATCGATGGTCTGCGCTGGCAGGAGGTATTTAGAGGACTTGATGAAGAATTCATCCAATCAGATGAGCAACAAAAAAAGGCATTGTTGCAGGAGTTTGCTGTGGATAGCACCTTACATTCACCGATGAGTAAGCGTGAAAAACTGTTACCTTTTTTATGGCAGGTGGTGGCAAAGCAGGGTGTCATGTTGGGTAACCGTGATACAGGCTCAGCTATGCAAGTCGCCAATGATCGTTGGTTTTCTTATCCCGGTTACAACGAACTACTCAGTGGTAAACCCGATGCAAACATTGTCTCCAATGCCGCTATTGCCAACCCCAATGTGACGTTTTTGGAGTGGCTAAATCAACAGCCAAGCTACCAAAATAAGGTGGCGGCCTTTGCCAGTTGGGATGCATTTAATGCCATTATCAACGATGAACGCAGCGGAATTATGGTTAATGCTGGCTTTCAAGCCGCGGCTTGGCCCAACTTAAGCGCCAAAGCCCTATGGTTAAATGAAATTCAACAATACACGCCGCGTCCTTGGCCCAATGAGCGTTTAGATGCGATTACCTTTGGTTTTGCTGTTGAATACCTCAAAAGTCACCAGCCTAAAGTCATTTACCTGGCTTTAGGTGAAACGGATGAATTCGCCCATCAAGACAATTATCCAGAGTATTTACGCGCAGCCCACAGAAATGACTATTTTATTCAACAACTGTGGACCTTACTGCAATCCATGGATCAATATCGCGACAATACCAATCTCATCATTACGGTCGATCACGGACGCGGACAAACGCCCACCACCTGGCAACATCATTCCAGTGCTAAAGCGGTGGCGGACTATAAAAAAGTAGCAGAGAAGGATGTCGAAGCCATTATTGGTTCTGAGCAAACGTGGTTAGCAGCCATGGGGCCAGATGTAACGCCGGCCCGGTCTATGAGCGCGCAACAGGTATTCACTAGCCAACAAATCGCTGCCACTGCGTTGGCTTTGTTAAACGTAGATGCCACCACTTTTCATCAGCATATCGCCCCAGCGCTACCGATTATTCAATCTAGTGATTGATATTTGTTTGCCCCGCCGTTTACAGTATTACTATGCAGGTAAAAAGTGGAAACAATTATGAAAGCTGTGTCTCGTTACCCACGTTGTGTCGTGTTAATTCTGAGTTTTTTTAGTTTTTTTGTTGGCTTGCCAGCGTTAGCTGTAGAAGTCTCTATAGCAAACACTGAGGTAAGAGAGTTATATTCCCAAAAAGTCCAGCAAAACTACCGCCTACTGATCAATTTGCCTTATGGCTATGAGCAGGGTGAACAGCATTATCCAGTCATTTATTTATTAGATGCCCAATGGGATTTTCCATTAATTTCAGCCACCTACGGGCAAATGTATTACGACGGTTTTGTACCTGCCGCGATTGTTGTTGGTATTACTTGGGGAGGTGAGGGAGATAATCCCGATGAACTGCGGGTGCGGGATTTTACCCCCAGCAAAATGGCTGGAGAACCTCTATCGGGTGGGGCAAAGGCGTTTTTAGATTTTATTCAGTCTGAACTATTTCCATTTATGGCACATGAATACAAGGCTGGTGATGAGCGGGTTTTAATGGGCAGTTCTTTGGGGGGATTATTTACTTTATACAGTCTGTTTGAACGCCCCGAGATGTTTAGTGCCTATATCCCTACTGCCTCTGCCTCTGGCTGGGATAATGGCGTGGTATATACTTTTGCCCAAAAAAATCAAACTAAGCTCAACGACTATTTTGCTAAACATCCCACCAAGGTGTATTCCGCAGTAGGCGACTTAGATTCGCTAAAACCCGCATTTATGCAACTACAAGATTTTTTCAAACAACAACCATATCGTTCAACCCTGATGCTAAACATTGAAGTATTGGGCAAGCTAGGTCATGCAGGCGTCAAAGCGGCGGGCAACGCTTGGGGCTTACAATACGTCTTCGATAGAGGTGATAGCCCTTTGTCTGCAGAGCAATTACAAGCGTGGTTAGGCAGCTATCGTCATACCCTTAGCGGCGAGATAATTGAAATAGGCATGCACAACCAACATCTCACTATCGCCTTTGCTGACAACACGCCAATTATCCTAAAATCCCTCAACCCTAGCCAGTTTTACCAAGAGGGTGAGTTTCGAAAATTACGTTTTAGTCGGGATGCCAATAACAAGCCAAACCTCAATATTGCGGGTTTTGCTCAACAAGATGATTACATACAGATTAAGTCATCTGACTAGGACGGGGGAATTACCGAATTTTCTTGCGACGTATTGATAGCACGGATGGGGTAGGGAATAACGATCACTTCATCGCTAAAACGTTTATGCAAGGCTTTGATAAACGCCGACTTGATGAAAAAACGATTGAAGTACTCTTCTGCGCGTAACATCACCGTAAAGTTGATGCTCGAGCTATCAAAGGTGTGATAAACCACAAAGGGATCGTAGCTGTCCACTCCCCATTTATGTGATTTTAGAATCTCACGGGCAACCTCTAGGGTAACCCGCTCAACGTGCTCCAAGTCGGAATTATAGTGCACCCCTACATCTACTGGCACCGAGAGTTCTTTCTCTGGGTAGTAATAGTTAATAATTTTAGATTGTGACAGTTTGCTGTTTGGCATGATCACAATGTTGTTTGGCAGCATTTTTATCCAGGTAGAACGCCAGCCAATGCGTTCCATAAAACCCTGCTCACCAGATTCTAATTCGATATAGTCACCCACCCGAATGGGTTTATCGATAACCAACTGCACCCCAGAAAAAAAGTTTTCCAAGGTAGGTTGCAAGGCCAAGGCCACCGCCAAAGAGGTGATGCCTAAAGAAGCAATGATCGGCGTAATCGAAATGCCTAAAGTGCCCAGAATAACCAAGCTTCCGATGCCGATGACTAAGACTTTGGCACTGCCTTTTACGATACTCTTACTGGTATTTAATGCCTCAGATGAGGCAGCAACATGCACTATCAGGTAGCTCAAGAATCGTTCAGCAAACACCATGATACTCAGCATAATGACAATCTTGACGCTTAGATCGAAGGCCTCATCTAATTTGTTATTGCTGACCTCATAGTGATTGAGTAAAACACTCAGCAAACCAAGATTAATCGCAATGATAACAAGGCTTAGAGGGCGACGTAGTGCCTGCAAGGCAATTTTTGTCAAGGGGTGCTCAGCCAGCAGACGACTATTGCCAATACGCACCAAGGTGATGCGTTTTATCACATACATCGTCAGGCCACTGGCCACAACCAGAGCGATAGACAACAGCCAGGGAGAGGTCGCAATGTCGCTAAAATAGTGCATAGAGAAGCCTTTATCGTGGCAGATACAGCTGCAATAACCAGCAGGTAGACTTTGACTGAAGCAATACTTGTACCAATCTGAGGTGTTGAGTAAATTCTTCACCTGGTTAAGCAAAATTAGACCAAAGGCTGGTGGACCAATTAAATTTGCCGTAGCATCTAAAGGCTAGTTTTACTACCTATGCAAAAAACATCTTCAACTCACTTTTAAAGGGATTTAAATGAAGTATTCCTATCTCCTCGCGCTAGTCTTATTCACCGGCGTGAGCGTTGCCAAAAAAAACGAATTAGTGCCCATCGAAAGCTTTGCCGCCATGCCAGCGGTGAGCAACCCCAGCCTGTCGCCAGATGGAGAACATATCGTTGCTATTAGTACCATCGATGGTGAAGAAATGGTGGTGGTATCTGAGTTTGGCAGTTATGAAATTACACCGATTGTTAAACTTAAAAAAGAGCAGGACCGCATAGAAGGTGTTTCTTGGTTAACCAATCAGCGGATCATAATTTATACCAGCTATAACGAACTGATATACAATAAACGTTGGAAGCTAGGTAGGGTTTATGCCATTGATATTGATGGCAAAAATCGAGTAGTGCTCGATTTACCTGACATGATTCGACATAAATATGCAAAAAGTATCAATGTCATCTCAACCTTAAAAGATGACCCCGATCACATATTAGCCCAGGCCTACAGCGAAAGGGACAATACGCCAGCAGTCTATAAGATTAATATTCATGACAGTTCTGCTGAAAAAGTAGTAGCTGCAGCTGAAGAAATTACGCGCTGGGTGCCAAATTCAAAAGGGCAGATTCACCTTGGTTTCAAATACGACCACGACAAAAGCAAAGATGAAGACACCGTCGATATTTTTTTCAGGGCAGATCTCAACAGCAACAATTGGGAAAAAATTTATTCATACGCCAGTTTTAAAGATTTTTATCTACAGCCTATTCGTTATTATGAAGAAAAAAATGCCATGTTGGTGTTTACAAACTTCGAGTCTGACAAAGATGTACTGCGTTATTTCGAGCTGGAAACGAAGTCATTTGGTGACATTGTATTTCAATTAGACGACTATGATATTGACAGAGCCTATTTTGAAGACGATGAATTTGTCGGCGTAGGTTATCTCGATGATTTTTATCAGATAAAGTACCTCGATGATAAGCAAAGTAACCTGCAGAAGACCATTCAGGCGACTTTTGCAAACTATCAAAGTTACATCTATAGCAGCAGCAAAGATAAAAATCGCCTTATTGTGTCGGCTTCAACAACAAACAGCCCCACCAAGTATTTCTTAGTTGACCTACAGGCCAAAAAAGCAAACTTGTGGTTCTCCCAATATGCTGGTTTAGAGAAAGTGGTGTTACCCGGCAAACAGAAATTTAACTATCAGGCGCGTGATGGCTTGCAACTGACTGGATATTTTACTCCCGGGAATGCTGGAAAAAATTCCCCCCTAGTTGTATTCCCGCATGGTGGTCCTGCCTCACGGGATGACATGCATTTCGATATTTGGTTACAGATGCTAGCGCGTCGTGGTTTCGCCGTATTGCAGATGAATTTTCGCGGTTCAGATGGCTACGGCGACAAACTAGAAGATGCGGGTTATAAACAATGGGGCAAACTGATGCAAACGGATGTCTATGATGCGGTTGACTGGGTGAAAACCAATCAACTTGCCGATACCGCAAACAAGTGTTTAGTCGGTTGGAGTTATGGTGGCTATGTCGCGCTTACTGCAGGTTTCCAACAACCGGAAGAATACAAATGCATAATCAGTGGTGCTGGCTTGTCTGATTTACCCGCCATGGTGAAAACAGACAATTTTTGGAGTGATTCTAAGGTTGCTTCCAATATTACAGTTGGTGATGTCACAAACGATGCAGAGCTCGAAGATCTGCGTTCTCACTCTGCCATCAACAATGTGGATAGATTTGTTGCTCCCGTTTTATTGATCCACGGCAAAAACGATCAAATCGTTAAAATGGCGCAAAGTGAAGACTTCTATGACGCGATGAAGAAACGTAAGAAAAAAGTTGAGTTTCTAGAACTGAAGGGTGGAACACACAATTTAGACAGCCCCAAAAATCGTGAGATTGCCTTTAAGGCCATTGACAAATTCTTAGCTAAATATTTGCAATAAAAAGGTTACTTTTAGAAAAAAGGCGCTTTTTAGCGCCTTTTTGTTTTTGTGTTGTTAGCCTTTTTGCGTAGGCATGTGACCTAACAAGTATTTAGTCATTGCTGTGCAAACTGCTATTCAAACCACCCCATTTGCTGGCATCGGCAACAATCACTTCGACGGCGCCACTTTGGCTGTTGCGTCGGAATAATAAGCCATCTAAACCAGACAATTGGCGTGCTGCCACCACTTGTCCATCTGGGGCTAATACTTTTGTTCCTGCGGTAATGTACAAACCAGCCTCAACGATACAATTATCACCTAGCGAAATACCAATGCCGGCATTGGCGCCTAACATACTGTTTTTGCCAATACTGTTGATGGTTTTGCCACCCCCTGACAGTGTCCCCATAATGGAAGCACCACCACCAATATCTGAGCCATTGTCCACGACAACACCCTGAGATATGCGCCCTTCAACCATTGAACTACCCAAGGTGCCGGCATTGAAATTGACAAAGCCTTCATGCATCACGGTGGTGCCTGCCGCCAGATGAGCGCCCAAGCGCACACGGTCTGCGTCGCCAATTCTTACGCCCTCTGGAATAACGTGATCACTCATGCGCGGAAACTTATCAATGGAAGTGATTTGCAAATGATGATGCTCGGCGGCTATTAGGGCGCGTAAGTCATCTACCTTGCCTGGTAATACAGGGCCGGCAGACGTCCAGGCCACATTGTTTAACAGGCCAAAAACCCCGTCTAGATTGATAGCATTGGGCAATACCTGTCCTTCTGAAAGCAGGTGCAAACGCAAATAGGCGTCTTCTGTCGACTGTGGTGCTTGAGTGATGTCGATAGTCAGCTCAACAAATTCGCTTTTGAGTATGCCGACTTTAAGGGCTAGGCAGCTGCGGGCCACCGCTTGATTCGAACGGGCAAACCAAACATCCAACGTTTTGCCACTTTGGGCATCGCTATACTTATGGCCTATGCGCGTGATCGTCATATTTGTATCCTGTTTGAAATTGCAAATTTGCCGAATTATGCCCTGAAAAACGCGCGAGCTTCGGCAACTTTTTTTTATGGCTTACAACTAAGTTGTCTAGCGCCGCGCAAGATGCCTAACTGGCCAGGCGTTTTTGTTGCCATTGCTGATATTCAGCAGACCGCATAAAGTCACTGCTTTCGTCAAATTCCTGAATAACGCTGGGCTCCATGCGATAGTCGAACTTGGCGACTAAGACATCCAGCACAGCAATACTCAGGGTGAAATCTTTTGCTAAGAGTGCCACTTGGAAGAGCACAAAAAACGCTTCCTCATCACTTGGGTCTTGCATGACGGCTTGGCGCCCATACAAAATGGCGCGGGTAAAATCGCGATCATAGGCATGCAAGATAGCAAGTTCACTTTGCATTTTGCTATCCTGACGGGCAAAGGCTGGCAAGGTCTGCACAATGCTAATGGCTTGTTTAAAGTTATCTTGTTGAATGTAATCCGCTTCAAACACCAAAGATGTAATGCCCCGTGCCTCGGCACTTTTCAGCAACGAAGTGCGCAACGTTTGTCCTTGGGCTTCTGGTAATTGTTGGATTTTGCGCAGCAAAAAATCATTGAGGGCAGGTTCTGCGGCCACCTTAGAGGGTAATGCCTGATAGTTGCTGACCACCACATCTATCTTGCCTTGGTTCAAATTAGTGATGATTTGTTCCAAGGCCAAACCATCAGTAGTGCCTTTGTAACGACTAAAAAGTTGACCAAATTGCACCAGAAAATCCAGAGCTGAAAACTGCAATGCAACAGGATGGAAGTCATAAATTTTATAACTCTCGGCATCTTGGAAGAAGGTTAGGTAGTTGTAACTATCTTCAGTATTGATGCGGTAGTAAGAAGCCAAAATCTTGTCAGACAGAGCTTCTGAATAGAGATAGGTCCAGCTTGAAGATTGAGAAATGGCCACTAGGCCAGCCACCATTTGGGTTTTTAACTCAGCGGCATTTTTGGCCGTGGCTAAAGGATTGATGAATTGCACACTGTCTTTGCTGCGCAGTTGCGTGGCAATCGTCAACACATCGATGTGGGTGTGCAGGGTACGGCTGTCACCGTTATTTAATGCGTCAGTAAACATTTGATTGAATTGTAAATTACTCGTTGGTGTAGCGAGTACTTTATTGTTCGAAGCGGGGGTTGCATCTGACGAACCCGTGGATGAACAGCCACAGAGGAGCAGAATACAACTCATCATCATCAAACGCAGGGCATGAATACCACTCACTTGCATACTACTCTCCGCGCCACGCGCTGTGTGCCATCAGGCGGTTATTCAGTTGTTGTAATAAATTGTGCATTTCGTTGACACCCGGGTCGCTGGTGACATTGGTAATGCTGTTGTAATACGACAAGTTATCCCAAATTTTATCAAGTAGGGCTAAATGTTCCGTCATATTAACCAGCTCAACCTGGTTGCTCAGTGCGCGGTAACTATTGCGCAGGGTCAATAGTCGATTGTCGTACAGCAAGGCAGAGGTGAATTTTATGTGTTGGTCTTGCAAAGTTTGATCACGCAGTTCGTCTGTAAAATCAATATGTTCAGGTAACTGTAGGGTGATTTCATGCTGAATAGAAATATGCGGATAAACGGCCAAAGGATGGCTACGTTTGATGGCTTTGGGTAATTCTACGTATTGCCTTGCATAATCAGCATGCAGAGCAAACTCTGCACTTTTCTGTGCATTTAATTGCCAAAAGCCCGGCACTAGGTAACGCTCTTTTGTGATTAAGGTATTGCTATTTAGGTCGTCCAGCACCTGTAAATCTTGCAAGGCTTCGATGCTTGGGAAGCGTTTGGCATAATAATTTAAGTAGGCCTTTGCCATTTTATTTTGCCCTTCAGACTTAATGCGATATCTCAGTCGGTCGGCTTCTTGCCCAGTTAACGTTGTGGTAATTGTCCATTCCACGGCTGAGGAATAATCTGCGGTGATGACCTTTTCTTGCACAGCGATGTGTGATTCTGCATTACGTGAGGGAACCGCAGAAACCAGCGTCGTCGTGGCGGCATCCACGATTAAAGCCTGGCCATAATCTGCTTGAAACTTGCTGTTTAACTGTTTGCCTTGATGGGTCATGGTCGCATCAATCCAGTAGCGCGTATCCTGATAATCTAAAGCAACAATTGCATGATTAAAGGCGGCATGAGTAGGTAGGTAATCACTAACATGGGCGCGATTGGTGGTGGAAACCAGAGCTGGGTAGGCGCTGATGCCCAGCTGATTTAAGATAACGCTCAACAGCAAGGCTTTATCTTTGCAATCACCTTGGCGGTTGGCAAACGTTTCAGAAGGGCTATGCGGACGATGGGAGTTCTCTCCCAATTCTAAACCCAAGTAACGCACTTCATCTTGGCTGAAATTAATGGCAGCACTGATAGCTTCTTCTAAGGGCAAGCTTTTGAGTGTGTTGATATACGCCGCTAATACTGCAGAAGGTTGGTGGTCAACATCAAATAGATTACTTGCCCATTGAGCGACTTCTGCCCAGTTTTTATATTCACTTAACTGCACATACGGGTAGGCGTCATACCAAGCGGGTAAACCATCTTCTTCTTCAATTTCAGCGGTGTTGAGTAGTTGCAAACTGTAGAGGCGTTGTCCGTCATTTTCGCTGACCGAAAATTTGGCATCACTGTTGATAAACTGCGTTTGCAAGGAGCGTGAGCTAGGGATAAGTACTCGCACATTTACCTTGTCCACCGGTACCGACCAACCCAAGGCGGCACCACTGGAAAATTTGTTACCAAATACCGGATTGACCCCCGCGATGGTATAACTGTAATCAATTACATCACCGACTCGTACGTCGCTCAGCAGCACTACGGCGTCGACGTCTCCAGAATAAATATTATTGGCTTGGCGGTCTTCTGCGCTGATTATCTGAATGTCACTCAGTTGCATTGAGTTGACTTGTTTTCCGTCACGCAGCACTTTAATCGCATGCACTACCAAACTCTCAAATGCTGGGTCAAAACGCATGCGAATATCTGCACCTGACTCAACACCAGATGGGTCAGTTAGGGTATAGACATAACGAGAATATACTTGTTTGCCCGCCGTGCCATTAATCTGTTTATCCACTAAATGATAGTGGCTTGGGCTATGCAGAGAACTAAACTCTCTTGCTTTAACCTGTTCTTTCACCACCCATGGCGCGGGCGCTTGGATACTGACTTCGGTTGACGCGGCATTGATCTTAGTCAAAGCGAAGACCTGAAAAGGCATTAGCAGCATCGCTACCACGCCCCAAAACCCCAAGCGAGGCTGATACCACTTTGTCTGCTGCTTAGGCATGTCCATTTCCTAAAAGTAAGTTCATTAAAAATAAGTTTTCTGGGCTAAGGCCAAAAAATCGCGCGCCAGTATAACCTGACACAGCGATGGCTCTTAACTTTTTTTATTAGTTACAAGGTTAAAGCAGGGAGTGCCTTGGATTGGTTTTGTTTTTCATCAATTTGCTTGGCCAGGGCAAAGTTACGTAAATTGAACTCCAAACCTCGGTTTGCTGCATTTGCTGCTTGCGGGGCAAAACCACAGAAACTCAAAATTTCTGTGTAGTTGTCTTTTTGCCACAAGTAACACTCATCAAAGCCGCTATGAAATACCGCATAACCTTGAGCGTCAGCGGTAATTTTATCGTTGCGAGAAATCATCATGTCCTCGAAATAACCTTGCACAACGGCGGAAGAAGTAGGCAAAGAAGCAATAAATTGGCGCATGGTAACGTTTGGTTTGGTGCTATTCACTTGCTCTTTAATGCGCTCAATCGACAGGGGTTGACCGTATTTTTGCAAGGCAGATTCAAACACTTGTTGGCGAATGGGTTCGATAGATAAGTACGCGCTTGCCAAAAAGTAACTCAAGTTGATTTGGGTGATCAGACCCGAGTGTTTGTTAAACCGTAATTCAATTTTTTGCTCTAAGGTTGAATCTTGGTAAGGCAAAAATTCACTGAGGGTTATTTTCTCATTGCGACTGGCTGCGGTAATAGTATGTAACTTTGCCCCCCGAGTTGTTAACTCAATGGCTTTGGCCAGTACGTTATCGGCTATGCGAATATCTTTGATATCCATTGCGGAGACCAATATTTTGCTGGGGTCATCCTGAGCGTGCAATTGTTGGTTTTGATCAAACTGTCGTAAATCGCGCAGATTTTCTGCGGCACCTTGTTGGGCTGCCACCAAGCCTACTTGGCCAAGGCAAAAACCAAGTAAGACCATGATATTCTGTTGTTTTTTGAACTGCACAGTTAAGCAGTGTTTACAGGTTTGGGCAAAACGCATTGGTTTCCTTTATTCATCCAACGATACTCAGGTATTAATACCATAGTTAGGGCTGAATGGGTCAATTTACCATAAACAACTGTGGATAAACCTTCAGCCAACATCATGAAGGCCATACCGCTACTTGGGGTGCCAGTGATGGTAGAAATACACGTTTGTTGCTACGTAATCTAATCCATATTGTTCAATTGCTTACATTTAGCGGCTTTATTTTTATGCGGTTTTGGTATGCAATGCCTCGCTAACACTTACCTAGGAGGGTATGTTTAATGTCATTTGTGGGATCCACTTTAGGGCTTCATGCGGGCAGATGGCTGTGCCTTGCTAGCTTTGTATTCGTTCGCACCATGTTGCTAAGTGTGCTGCTAGTGAGTGCTGCGCATGGGGCAAAAACGGACTTGTTTAGTCAGTACGATATTGTCTTGCCATTTAATGTCACCCACCCGGTGATGGCTGCAAATTTACTACCAGGTAACGGCAAAGAATTGTTGATTCTCGGCGTGACTGAATCTGGGCAGCGGGCGATGGCGATTTATCAATTCGATCAAGGCAAAGACCGCATGCAATTAATGGATGCCATGCCTTTGGCCAATGATCTATTTGCGGTCGACCTCGGCGATGTCGACCAGAATGGCTTACAACATGTTTATTTTGTGGCCAAAGATCAGATCTATCGCTATCAGTATAAGGAAGCCGCCCAGCCCTATGGTGGTCCGGTGTTGATTGCTTCAGATGCGGGCCCGGCAGTTGCCACACAACAATTATTGAACGCTTCATCATCGGCATTGCAGCCCTTTGTAAATGTGCAAACCATGTACCTCAGCACTTCTGCCGCGGCACTAACAGACATCGACTTTGCCAAAGATATTAATCATGACAAGCAGGATGATTTTGTTATCGCAGGCTTTGAAACCGTAAACGTGTACCTATCTGGTCAGGCCGAACGGCGAACAACAAGTCTACCCATTGCGAGTTTACTCAGTATCAAAGGGCAAGAGGTGGGCTTCACTCCACAGCAGTTAAATTATGTGGATTTAAATCAAGATAACAAAACTGACATCGTGCTAGTTGAGTCTGGGCGTTTGCTGGTTTATGCCCAGGACGAGAGCGGGAATTTTAATGCAACACCACACATTATTGAGATTGCCCAAGGTATTGAGGGTATTGATTGGTGGGACAAGGTAGAAGCCGATGGACAAAGCTTGGATCAGAGTCAGTTATTCTATCAACGTTTAGAAACCATTAGCGATATCAACGGCGACACACTACCCGATCTCGTGGTGCGAGTAACTAAAAGCGCTGGGGTGCTTGACCGTAAAAACGACTACACCTTCTATTTTGCCCGTTTGATGGACGACAAGCTGCACTACGCTGTTCAGCCCGACACTGTTATTCAATCAGACAGCACGTTGTCTGAATTTAGTTTGTTGGACCTTAATAACGACGGTAAACAAGAAGTCATGTTATCGGCTTTTGATTTAGGTCTATCGCAAATTATCTCTGCTTTACTGTCGAGCAGTATCGAGCAACAAGTGGTGTTATATCAAATGGACGAACAACAGCGCTATGGTGAAAAACCCGCTACTAGCCAAGATGTAGAGATCACGTTTAGCCTGTCATCGGGTCGCAGTGGCGAACCTATGGTGAAAGGCCAGGACGTGAATGGTGACGGTCTCAAGGATTTAATTTTTTCTGAGGGTGAAGAACAGATAAAAGTGTTATTTGCCCAAGCCAATGCAAAACGTATGTTTGTAAAAAGGGCAGAAAAATTTAAGGTACAGGTGCCAAAAAATGCGAAATACATTAGCCATCACGATATTAACGCAGACGGAAAAATGGATTTGTTGCTGCACTACAGCCGAGCGGATGAGGCCAAACTGTTAAATAAAATCGTTGTGCTCGTCGCTAATTGATACAACTTATGTGAGAATTTGCGTTAAGGGCCATCTTTTAGCGCATTTCTGCCGCATGCTCTTTCTGCCTCACTAGCCTATAAGGAAGCCATGAAAACCCCTAAACGTATCCAACCCCTCGTTGACGATGGACTTGTCGATGAAGTTTTATATCAACTGATGAGTGGAAAAGAAGCGACGGTTTATGCAGTGCGTTGTGGCGAGCAAGTGCGCTGCGCAAAAGTCTATAAAGAAGCCATGCAGCGCAGTTTTAAAAAAGCCGCGCAATATCAAGAAGGGCGCAAAGTCCGCAATAGTCGTCGTGCTCGGGCCATGGAAAAGGGCTCGAAATTTGGACGTAAGCAACAAGAAGACGCGTGGCAAAATACTGAAGTTGATGCCCTCTTCAAGCTAGCAAAAGCCGGGGTTAGGGTGCCTGAACCCTATGGATGTTATGACGGTGTTTTGTTGATGGAGTTGATTACGGATGAACAAGGTGAGGTTGCTCCGCGTTTAAATGATGTATCCATGAGCGCAGAGCAAGCCATAGAAGACCATAATCTAGTGATGCATTATGTGAAACAAATGTTATGCATTGGTTTAGTGCATGGCGACTTATCTGAATTTAATGTACTAGTGGATGACTACGGCCCTGTGATCATTGATTTGCCGCAAGTTGTTGATGCAGCAGCAAATAATAATGCCTTTGCCATGTTGCAGCGTGATGTGCGGAATATGAGTGAATATTACGGGCAATTTGCCCCACAACTCATCAAGACCCATTATGCTGAAGAAATGTGGGCATTGTTTGAGGCTGGTGAATTGCGCCCCGATACTGAATTAAGCGGCGAGTTTGCATTCAGTGAAGAGGCAGCGAATGTTGACTCAGTATTGGAAGAGATAAAAGCCGCCTTTGCTGAGCAGCAGGCACGGTTGGAGAGACAACGTGAGGCCGACGAGCAGTAGTTGACCTGAGACACAATCTGTTTATAGTTTGAGAACGAGTGATCAGTTTGAACCGATTGCTCAGCTTTGTTGAACCGAATGTTGGTCACGCGACGTATAGTCAAAACCAACGATGCAAAAGACGTTAAAAGAGGTATTGCATGGCAATCTTTTTTGATTCTTCCAGTGGTCAAATGGACAGAGAAGCCAATGCACAGCACATGGTTAACTATAAAGTGTATGGAGAACATGGTCTGTTTACCATCACCATGGAAGGCAACCTGCTGATCGTTGATGGTATTGGCCCGTTTAACGAGCAAACAATTACCTCTTTTCATGATGCACTGAATAAGGCCATCACAACAATTTCGTCTCAGCAATGGTCACAAATCATTATACTGCATGCCATGAGTCTATTTACCCCTGAAGCCGAGCGCCACCTTTGCCTAACCCTGATTGAACGAAAAAACAAAGGCCTAGTAAGATCTGCGGTGGTGTACGGTGATACTGATTGCAAATCCATGATCCATACACAATTGTCTCGCTGTTATGCCAAAGTAGGCATTGATCACGGTTTTTTTGAAAGCATTGACGAAGCCAAGGCGTGGTTAGCTAACAAGTAGGCGTTGTGAGCGTTAACTCGGTTCCTTACACTAAGCAGTGCTTCCTATTCAGCCTCACAGCATAAGATTAAATTTAGTCAGTTTTTGATCCCAACTGTTCTTCGCCCCTTATCCTTTGTTATGATTTCGGCCTTGCCGACAACTTAATGAGTGTTGCCCTTATCCGTTTATTCTCCAATAACCATGCCGATCTCAACCCAAGTTATGCTGATTTGTGGTTTCTGCCCCTAGGTGGTACCGGGGAGATTGGTATGAACATGAATTTGTATGGACATGCGGGTAGTTGGCTGATGGTGGACTGTGGTGTGACCTTCCAAAGTCCATTGCAGCCCGAGTATTTGCAAGCACCAAGCAATACAACCATCGCTCGGGATATGTTTGATGTAGTGTCAGCGGATCCGAGTTTTATCAGCAGTCGCAAAGGGCAATTGGCCGGTATTGTTATCACCCACGCCCACGAAGATCATATCGGCGCCTTACCTTATTTGTGGCAACGCTTGCAATGCCCCGTGTATACCACCAAGTACACCGCCGAAATTTTACGCCGCAAACTACAACGGGATAATTTAGCCGAGCGCATGCCCATTATTGAGGTGCAAAGTGGTCAACGTGTGGATATTGGACCTTTCAACGTAGAATGGCTGGGGATCACCCATTCCATTCCCGAGCCCCATGCCTTGGTCATTCGCACCGAAGCGGGCAGCATATTTCATACAGCGGATTGGAAAATAGACGCTCAGCCTATTACCGATAAAGCCTTTTCAGCTCAGCCTTTTCGATCTTTGGCCAAACAAAATATCAGTGCCATGGTATGTGATTCCACCAATGCGCTGCGCACAGGTCATTCCGTATCAGAGAGCGCGTGGTACCAAGGTTTACTCGAACTCGTGCAAAATGCCCCTGGTCGAGTGGTAGTGGGCTGCTTTAGCAGTAATATCGCTCGCATGATTAGTTTGGCTAAAATTGCGGAAAAGACCGGACGATATTTGGCCTTATTCGGCCGATCGTTGGAAAATACGGTGGGCGCGGCTAAGGCAACCGGCCACTGGCCGGAGGATCTCAAGGTAATTGATGCTTATCACGCTGGGTATTTGCTGAAACACGAAGTGCTGGCGGTGGCCACGGGCAGTCAAGGCGAACGCCAAGCGGCGCTGAGTCAAATGGCACAAGACAATTACCGCAATCTCAGCTTGGAAGCAGATGATCTGGTGATTCTTAGCTCCATCATTATTCCCGGCAATGAAAAGCTTATCGACTCTATGTTGGAAAAATTTCAAAAAAGAAAGATCCATATAGTGTTGGCCGACTCTCATCCCACCCCGATTCATGCTTCCGGCCATCCCTGCCAAGACGAATTAAAACAAATGTATGCTTGGGTCAAACCGCACATTGCCATTCCCACTCACGGTGAGCCTAAACACCTAGTTGCTAATGCTGAGATGGCGAAGCAGAGCCACGTACCCCGTTGTCTGACGGGGCTTAATGGTGACCTGTTTATCATTGCGCCTGAACACAAGGTCATCAAAGGTGCAGTGAAAACCGGCCGGATCCCGCTGCAGCAGCGCTAAGCAAAACAGCGTAAGGCGACGGCCCTGAGCGCGGTCAACAAAGATTGTTCACCTAATGCTGGATTTTTGTAGCCGAGTGACATTTACTGCACACTCATAAACAACCTCAGCTGCCTGACAAAGTGGCTCAGGCTATGGTTCTAATCGCGCAAAATATTGAGTTTGAAGATGTCAAAAAACAAAGATGCCAAGCTTTTTAATATGTTAGTTAAGGCCAGAGAGCATCATCAAAACGGTCAACTTTCACAGGCGATGGCTGCGTATAAAAAAATCTTGCGTATTGCACCAAACCAAGCCGATGCATGGCACTATTTAGGCTTGGCCTATTACCAATCGGGAAACGTGGAATTAGCCATAAACCACATCAAACGCGCTACCGTTTTTGCGCCAAGCTACCCTGATGCCTTGAATAATTTGGCCAACATCCACAAAGAACTTGGCGATCAGCAGCAGGCGTATGCGTATTACCAGCAAGTACTCGAACTTGACCCCAAACACGCCAATGCATTGATCAATATCGCCGTGGTGTTGCGTGAAACAAAACAAACTCATGAAGCCCTTGGCTACGTAAAACGTGCCTTGGATTTGGTACCAAACCATCCCGTTGCTCAACATAATTTGGCCAATATTTACACTGATTTGCGGGAATTCCAGTTGGCGAGCACAGCCTATCAACGTGCCATGCAATTAGACCCTTTAAATCAGCATTCACAAAGGAGTTATGCTCACGTTCTAAGAGAATTGGGCTGCACAGCAGAAGCCATTCAAGTATTAGAAAACATCGTCAAGCAAAACCCCGGCGACGCCATTGCAGAGCATATGTTGGCGTCTTACACCGGGACAAACATTCCAAGCCGAGCCACTGATCAATATATCAAACAAACATTTGATGCATTCTCAGTTAATTTTGATCTGTCGTTGGCGCAATTAAAATATCAGGCACCACAGTTAGTAGCAGAAAAAGTCATGGCCCTGATTGATAAGACAAGTGACTTTGCGCCAAGTGACAAACTAAGCATCCTGGATATTGGCTGTGGCACGGGTTTGTGTGGGCAGTGTTTAAGGCCTGCGGTGGAAAAATTAGTTGGTGTAGATTTATCAGCCAAAATGCTGGTAAAAGCCCGTCAGTTAAGCATCTATGATGAACTTCATGAATCCGAGTTATGTGCATACATGCAAACCACCGCAGAGGTGTTTAGTTGTGTGATTTGTGCAGATACCTTGGTGTACTTTGGTGATCTAGCACAAGCTTTTGCGGCCGTTTACCAGGTATTACAGGCACCAGGTCTTTTTGTATTTACCCTAGAGCAGCAGCGTGGAGACTCAGAAAATCACAATTACACCTTACAAAAGAATGGCCGCTATAGTCATCAGCTAAGTTACGTAAAAACAGCACTGCAAGCCGCCAATTTTATGATAATCAGTACTGAAGATATGATTCCGCGTTATGAAAATGGTGAAGCGGTGGATGGCGCTTTAGTTGTTGTTCAAAAAATGTAAACATCTCGCCGCACTGCGATCTATGTGCGGTGCAAATTCTCGTTTTATCAACTTCACGCTCTGCGTCCATCTGTTTCAAGTTTAATTCAAGGAGGCTGGTTGAAATATAATCAGCAGATGGTTTGACAGTTCAGTACTTATGACTGATATTGATCTGGCTTTTTGGTTTAACTAATTTTGTCACTCAAAAAACACAAGATAGCGCTCAAATTGGGTTTTGATTTCGGACTTGAGCATTGTTTGAAGGTAGTAAGCAATGAGTGACTCCTGTTCCCGTCATGTCGTTTTATGACAAAAACCTATTCTCAGTTTCAATAAGGATCTATATGAAAACCCCTACTACGCTATCTAAGTTTCTTCTCCCCCTTGCCACTGTTGGTTCGTTAACTGTTGCGCCGTTACCTGCTATGGCGGCGGTGGATATGTACCTAGAGCTTGATGGCATCCAAGGTGAATCAGTTGCCAGTAAATATGCCGGTGCCATTGACGTGTTGGCTTGGTCAAATGGCCTATCCAACCCTGCCTCATTCCAAGCGGGAGCCGGCGGCGGTTCGGGTAAGGCCTCGTTTCAAGATATGAGTATTACCAAATATTTAGACAGTGCGAGCCCTTATTTATTGCTCTATACAAGCACAGGTCAGCATATCGATTCTGCCACACTGACAGTGCGCCGCGGTAGTGAGACCAACCCTTTGTATTTCAAAGTGGAACTTAAAAACATCATTGTGACCAGCGTTTCCAGTGGCGGCAGTGGTGGTGAAGATAGACTCACGGAAAACATCAGCCTGAATTTTTCAGAAATTAGGTGGACCTATTACCCCATAGATGCAAGAGGCAACGCAACGACCCCCATCACGGTAGGCTATAACATTGCTGAAAATAAGCCGCTCTAACTAAGCAATAACCCCTACTTGGAGGTAACGTTCAAATGAGGTTATTGATTAAGATCTCTATGCCAATTCTCTGTTGTTTGGCGGGCATACTGACGATTGTACCCAGCGCAGTGATGGCTGAGATACTCAGTGAACAAGTCAGCATTGATAACAACAATTTAATTTTACTAAGTTCGCGCCGGGTAACCCGCACAGTGAGTGAATATACACTGCGCGCTGTCGCAACCAATAACACTGAGCAAACCATCAACAACGTTAAAGCAAAGTTAATCGCCGTACCGGACAATATAATTATTGTGCAAGGTGAGCAGAACTTTGGCACCTTAGCAGGCTCAAGCAGTGTGACCAGCACCAATGATTTTAAGATCCAAATCAACCTGCGTATTGCCTATTCGCTGAATGATTTGGTCTGGCAAATCGAGGGCGATCTCCCACCACCACCGCCACCACCCGAGCCTAAACCATCACAAGTCGGCTTTTTTATGAGCCTAGACAACAACGCGATTAAAGGTGAGGTGGATAATATTAGCCATAAGGACTGGGTTGAGCTATTAGCTTGGAGCTGGGGTTTAAGTAACTCTGGTACAACCCACATGGGTGGTGATGCCGGGCAAGGGCAGGCCAACCTGCAGGACATTAGTGTCACTAAATTTTTAGATGCAAGTAGTCCAGCATTACTGTTGGCCAGCGCCTCAGGTCGATACTTAGATGAAGTCAAGATAGATGTAATTAAAGCCTGTAATGGCAATAATTACACGCAGTATGCCATGACTTTACGCGATGTACTTATCACCTCAGTCAGCAGCGGCGGCAGTGGCGGTGAAGATCGATTGACAGAAGTTGTCAGCTTGAGTATGCGCAGTATCGAAACCATGTATACCCCCGTTGATGATAGATGTCGTTTACTACCACCCAACTATTCCTTTCAATCTAGGGACTAAAAGCTAAGCTCATGCCTGCACCTAATAAACGGGGTGCAGGCAATGCACAAAGCCGCTTCATGTCATGGTGATAATTTGTCCCTTGCACAGGCAATAGTACCGCTGTTAAGGGGCAATACGACGCACCCTAAATCAGCAAATTTGCCCATAACATTGATCCCTTTGCGCCTTTTGTCCTTAAGATCTGCTACCATAACACCCCTGTTTTAACCCCTGAGACACCGCTCATCTACGCGCAACTGACTTTAAAAAACCTGCCCCTTAATACCATGGCCTTGGTCATTATCTGTATTGGTTCGTTTATCGGCCCTTTGGGCATGGCTTCGGTGAACATTGCAATTCCAGATCTCGCCGCCGACCTCAATGCCAATGCCAAACTAGTGAGTTGGTTACCGACTTTGTTCTTGTTGGCCAGTGTGGCCTTGATGTTGCCCTGCGGTAAGTTGGCGGACAATTATGGGCGCAAACGTATTTATAGCTATGGTTTGGCATTAAATGCCCTATCCTCGGCCATGTGTGCATGGGGCAACAGTATTGAGTGGTTGCTATTTTGGCGCTTTTTTCAGGGGGCTTCATCGGCCATGATCTTTGGCACCGGTGTGGCCATCTTAAGCTCTGTGACACCCAGCCACAAACGTGGCTTTGCCCTGGGCTTAACCGCGGCGTGTGTTTATGTTGGTCTAACGGTCGCTCCGACAATTGGTGGTTGGCTCACCGAGCTATGAGGCTGGCGCTCGGTGTTTGTTTTCCAAGTTCCCTTGGTTGTGCTGTTGTTAGCACTGATTAAATGGCGTTTACCGGGTGAATGGAAAAACCCACGGCATTCAAGTTTTGATTGGCGTGGCACGGGTATTTTTGCGCTGGCATCGACGTGTTTAGTGCTTGGCTTAAGTTACCTGCCTGATCCATTGGGCATCGTATTATTGTCAATCGCACTGGCAGCCATGCTGTTATTTGTGCTGCAGCAAAGTCGGCATACAGAGCCTTTAATTCGCATACAGATGTTTCGTGAAAGTCGGGTTTTTTCCATGTCGCTGAGTACAGCATTATTAATGTACGCCAGTGTCTACCCTCTAACCTTTTTACTGAGCCTCTACTTGCAATACATCCAAGGTTTCAGCCCTGCTCATGCTGGTCAAATTATACTGGTACAAGCACTGGCCATGGCTATTTTGGCACCCTTAGCGGGGCGCATGTCAGATAAAGTACAACCGCGCTACATTGCTACACTGGGCTGTGCCATCGTCACCATTGGCTTCTTTGCGCTAAGCCGCCTTACCATGGACACCAGCGTCACCTACATCAGTATTTCGTTAGTACTGGTTGGCATCGGTTTTGGTTTGTTTTCGACACCCAACAACAATGCCATCATGGGGGCGGTACACAGTAGTGAGTTGGGGGTTGCCTCGGCCAGCATGAATCTGGCGCGCACCATTGGCAACCTGCTGGGCATGAGCATGGTCAACTTTTTGGTTCATGTCTTTTTAGGTGATGCGCAATTTGTGCCTGAGCAATATCCGGCGTTATTGCATACCATTGAAATTGCCCTAAATCTGGCGCTTGGCTGCGTGGTTTTAGCTTGTGTTTTATCGGCTCTGCGTGGCAAAGAAGTCAAAGAAGTGACAAGCACAACGCATTAACATCTAATCAATACGGATGGATAGGGGCTATCAGCTCAGTCGCTAGGTCTATCGCTTTGTGCTCATAAACTAGCCTCAGGGCAAGGCAATACGCTGTTGATACACCGCCGTGAGCGCCTTGAATTTTTCTGAACGAATACTGGGCTCGACACTGATGTTCTGGCGGATCACCAGCCATGCTTGTTGCTGTGCGTTGACCACCGGCCAGTGAGCTAAATTTGTATCATTGGGCGAGGTGGTTTTTATGAAATTCAGCCAATATTGGCGCATGGTAACGATTGCTGGATGTGCTGTTTCGTAAAATAAAGCGCCAGTTTCTGCACCATGACTGGCACCAAGGGCAGGGTTTGGGCTGCCCTCACGCACATAATCAAACCAATAACGATAAGCAGGCTGTTGAACTTTGTACATCTGTTCACTGGTAATTTTTGCCGCCAAGGCGTAGCGCGCATCACCAAACAGTTGGGCAAAACCCAACTTGTCCGCTGTTGGGCTTTCTAGTGCATACAAGTGTTCAAGTTTTGCAAGTTGCTCTCCCATTAACTGTTTGAGTGCGCCTTCATCGAGCCCCGAGTAGGGAAAAACACTGCCATCAAAACTGTTTGCACCGGTTAAATAAGGTACAGCGTGTTGTTTGCCTTGGGAGAATATTATGCCGGGTTCGTCGATAAGACTGTAGTCATCCACAATGGGCAGCATAAATCCCGATACAGCCTGCAACCATTGCTCAGCACTTAGTTTATATAAATCTGCTGCGCTGAGCTTTGCTGCATTTTCTGCAGACAGTGTTGTCAGCATTTGCTGAGCGAAATCTTGTGCACTTTGCCCTGATTTTGCTCCACGTGTACTGTTCGGTAATGGCCATGTGCCGTAGCCGCTTTGCGCAATCGCTGCCCAAAACAAACCATTACTTAAAGGGCTGGTCATTAACATTTGCACAGCCATGGCACCGGCTGACATGCCCGCAATAGTGACGCGTTGTGTATCACCGCCAAAAGCTGCAATATTGGTCTGCACCCATTTTAATGCCGCTACCATGTCTAGAAGACCATAATTAGCGCCATGGGCAGAATTGAGTAGAGGATGGGCAAAAAAACCTAAGGGCCCTAAGCGATAGTTAAAACTCACCACGATGACACCATTGTCATTCCAAAGTTTGCTGCCTGCGGTTTTAAGATTACCCGAGCCGCTAACAAAGCCGCCACCGTGGATCCACACTAAAACAGGTAACTTGGCTGCGTTATTATCTGCCAGCGCTGAGGCAGGCGCTGCAATATTGATGGTCAAACAATCTTCGGCACTATTAATTTCGTTGAGTTGTGGACACACTGGTCCATATTGGCTGGCGGTGAACTCGCCAGAAAAAGCTGGCGCAGCTTGCGGTTTTTGCCAACGCAACTCACCCACTGGCGCTTTGGCATAGGGAATGCCGCGAAAAAACACACGTCCTTGTTCGTGCATGCCGATGATCTTACCTTGTTCGATGACCACAACTGGCGCGGTCTGTGCCATTGCGCTACCAGCAATTAACAAGGCACATAGGGCAATGTTTAATACACTACCTCGGCAGAATGTTGAGCTAAGCATGGTCATACCTCATGATTTAGTGTTTTCGTAGCAATAATTCGGCTGTACTTTGATTAATTCTAAAATCAAATTCCCGTAGAAAATTCATGCCCAATAAGCCATCAATACCAGATTGTTCGGGCATGTTGAGTACCACGACTGTGCTATTTGCAACAACGCTTTGATTCAAGCGTAACTCGGCCACCTGATACATGGGGGCTAAAACTGGACCATTGGCGGTGCTCACACTAAATCGCCCTAAGAACCGCGTGAAACTCTGGCGATTGATGCGTTGGTAATAGCTGGAAGTAATGGCAGTGATAGACGCGCCGGTGTCAATTAACAAACGTGCATCATTATTGCCCAGTTGGGCTTTAACAATAAAATGGTCTCCAAGGCGTTGCAGTTTTACCGCGTCATAACTGGCATATTGTGGGGGCGCATCGGGTTGTTGATCGGCCGCGGCTTGCTCCATTTGTCTATTATCTATTTGCTCGATGGCGCGAATACGCAAGACATCTGGATCATTAAAGGGCAAGCTGGCGAGGATATTCTCCATCAAGTTTGTTTGTTGCTGGCGGGCATAGGCTTCTGCCAAAGCCAAGATAAAACTGCGGTTCTGGGGTTCATATTGCAACAAAGGTTCAACAAAAATCGCCAGCGTATCCCATGAATAAGCCTGTTGCAGTTGATTGATGGTTTGATTGGTTAAGGCCAGCAATTGCTCTTCCACCTCTTGCTGTTGCGGTGGGCTCAGGGGCAACTTGCGCAAACTATAATAATTGGCAATGGCATCACTGAGTAATTCAGTTTGCACGTTGAGTCTGGCTTCAACTAAAACAAAATCCCAATCTTGCGGATGAGTTTGTAAATAGCCCTGCAAAAACAGGCGCAGTTCTAGCCATTCGCCACTATCTAGCCATGCTGAAGCTTGTTTTAGTAGTGTTTGTCGCTCAGTTTCTTCCTCCTGGTTTTGTACTGTTTGCCGAGGTAAGTTGGACGTAGCAAAAGAGCCAAAAGCGTTTGACTGCTGTGTGGAATCCGCTTGCTCCAGCGTTTCTAGCGTGGGCGCTACCCTGTGGTTTTCATTATTATAGTTAGCCATGTCAGTGGTGTTGCTTGGATTAGCCTGCCACAGTTGCCAGATATTGAGACCCACCGATAATGCCAAGGCCCCAACCAAGATGCGAATCTTCACGCCGCTGGCCTAATGAGTGCGCCGCCATAGGCATTCACAAAGGCTTCGGGCATGCGCTTGGCTTTGCCACTCGACAGGGCAATACATACAAATTCTGTGCGTGCAGCCAGTAAGGTTTGTCCATCACTGATCCGCACAAACTGAAATTGGCGAGCCAGTTTTAGTTTGCCATCACACAATACAATCCAGGTCGCACACGCTATTTCGTCACCTAAATAAGCTGCGGCATGATAATGAATATCATGGTGACTGATAGCCATGCCGCGATCGAGAGCTTGATATTGCTCAATGCTTAAACCAAGGGCAGAGGAATGTGCCCACGCCGTGGCTTCTAATTGGCTTACATAGGCGACATTGTTGGCATGTTGATAGTGATCAATTTGCTCGGGTTGCACTATCCATTTACAGATAAATGGCTTAGGTAAGACCCACTCAATTGCCTTGTTGGTGCTGATTATTTCAGACATCAGGTAAGGGGTTATCTTGACTCAGATCAAAAAGCTGCAGCATGAGTTGTTGTTCATAATTGACAATGGGCACAACAAAATCATCCACATCACCAAGCTGTTTAAACGCTTTAAAGCCGGTTTCGATAAACTCATGTAAAACCAATACACCAGCCAATTTAGCGGGTTTACGCGACAACATTAACAAGGTCGATATACCACGCATTTTTACGACCTCAGCCAAGTCTTCACCGAGTTGCCTGATAAAGGTGATTTGTTTGGCACGCGCTGTTTGGTTGGCGCTGGCCACGTAAGCTCTGCGATAACTGTCTCGATCAACACTTCGCCCGTCAAGCTGCTTGGCTAAGTCAAAATCACATTCAAAGGACAAGGCATTAAGGTGAATAGCGTTAGCTAAGGAATGTAAGGCTTTGTCGGGCAGCAATTTGGCCATCTTGGGCACCACTTTGGCAATATCTTGGTCTCGCTGGCTAAAGTCTTTGGGGCCATATAGTTCGTTAACAAAAAATTCTACTGCAGGTTTAAAACGAGCTTGCTCATACATCTTTGCATGACTCACCATCAGCCGTTTACATTGCCAGGCCTGTACCTCTCGAATGGCGGTGAGTAATTTTCCTTTTTGGGCAATTTCCTGCATGGTCATTACCCCATGCAGATGGCGAATTATTTTTTTGCTTGTGTCCGTCATGCTAACTGCTCTGCCATGAATCTTATCTAAAAACGGGTTTAGGGAAGGAGCACTATTTTGCCAAATACATTGGCATCGATATAGCCTCTGTTTTTGCTACCCTCTACCGGCGTAATGTCGTGAGAGCCGACAAAGTGTTCACGTATGTCACTGCCGTCATTGTCACAGTAGGCCAACATAAAGCCAATAATATCTTCTGGCTGAAGGATTAACGGTGTATTGCTTATCCCTTCTTGATAGTCATTGGCATACAACTTTATCGCCACCTCCCAAATGATTTTATGAGGATGAGTGTTGCTGCGTTGCCAGCGACTTTGCAAATGCTCAGTGTATAAATGGGCTTTTTTATCTGGGCCGATGTCTGCCGCCTGATTATCGATACCAATATGATAAGCAAAAGCGCTATGATTATATTGATGAATGCCACCCGAGGCATCACTGTCGATAAATATCTCTAAACAATCATCATCCCAATACCTGTCGAGTGGATCTGCAATTTTATCGATGATCACATCGTCGACAATTTCTGCTTGTAAATACAAATATTGCTTGTCCCACAATAATTTATAACGACCTGAAAAATCATTGGGGAGAGGCATGCTGCCGTCCATCAAATAGGGCATTGGCCACCACTGCGCTTGCTGCCATGTGGCTTCTGCCACGCCGTCAATAACAATCGGCGATGCAGTGCGTAGCACCTGGATCGCTGCATCGTTTGGCGCTACAGAATCTGCTGCATGCACATAGGTGCAGCAAAGTGAGGTGATTAAAGCAAACCAACATTTTTTCATCAGAGTTCCTAAACCTTTCAGAGCCTATAGCTTGGCGCAATCATTCAGCGAAAACAATAGTTGCGCCGCTTAGGGGGCAGCGTTTAAAATCCGCGCCCAATGAAAACCTGCCAATCCCACCTTAACGACCAGACGGATGTGCTTGCTGCAAGGCAATGCGCCACAGCAACAGTGCATCATGCCCAGGACTTGGTACGTTTGTTTAATCAACACTTTGCGCCACTTAATACGGTATTGGTAGGAGGCGCGTGTGAACCCTTATACCAGCCTGCTCAATACCCAAATCAGCCACATAAAATCTTTTTTTCCTACGACTATTTTGCCAGTGCATTGCATGAAGTGGCGCATTGGTGTGTAGCGGGAAGTGCCCGGCGCTTGTTAACGGACTATGGCTATTGGTATTGTCCGGATGGTCGCGATGCCAAGCAACAAGCTGAATTTGAACAAGTTGAAATCAAACCACAGGCCATCGAATGGGCATTTTCACTGGCATGCAACAAGCCATTTCGGGTCAGCACAGATAATTTGACTGGGCAAGCCAGCGATACCACTCGCTTCTTAGGTGCTGTGAGTCAACAAGCTAGGCACTACGTGCAACACCAATTTCCGTCACGCGCACAGCAGTTTTTGGCTGTGCTTCATGAGTATTATCAAACCGACTGCCTAAATGAGGCCGATTTTTATGTCTAAGCCTTTGTTTAAATTAGGATTAATTATTAATCCGTATGCCGGTATTGGCGGCGCCCTAGCACTCAAAGGCAGTGACGGTGCGCAAATTCGTGCCCAAGCTTTGGCCATGGGCGCCAGTAAAAATGCACCACTGCGCAGCCAGTTGGCCCTGCAAGAAATTTTACCCTTAAAAGATCACATCACCTTCTATGTGGTAGCGGGGGAAATGGGCGAAGACTTGGTGAAACACCTGGGTTTTCACTACACCGTGGTTCATCGGCCCAGCCAGCAACAAACCGAAGCACTGGACACCGAACTTGCCGCGCAAGCGATGTTAGATGCCAACGTCGACCTACTGTTATTTGCTGGTGGTGATGGTACCGCGCGCAATGTATGCAGTGTGGTGAATGAGCAGCTACCGGTACTTGGCATCCCCGCCGGGTGTAAAATTCATTCTGGGGTATATGCGATTACGCCCCAAGCAGCCGGACGTGTGCTGAAAAAAGTGATAAGCGGCGAGTTGGTGAGCCTCAATCAGGCTGAAGTACGTGATATCGATGAAACACTATTGCGAGAAGGGCGGGTTAACGCTCGGCAATTTGGTGAAATGCAGGTACCCACTGAACTGCAATACATTCAAGCAGTGAAAATGGGCGGGCGCGAGTCTGATGAATTGGTCTTGGCCGACATCGCTGCGCATGTCATTGAACTAATGGATCATTTTCCCGATCACTACTTCGTGATGGGTTCTGGATCCACTGTCGATTTTGTGATGCAAGAATTGGGGCTTAACAATACCTTGTTAGGGGTTGACGTGGTATTGGCGGGACGTTTGGTCGCCAGCGATGTAACGGCCAATGAGTTGTTGTCATTGACCGCTGACAAACCCTGTAAAGTGGTGTTAACCCTGATTGGTGGTCAAGGCCATATACTCGGTCGTGGCAATCAACAATTAAGCCCAGCTTTCATATCAAGGATAGGTAAAGAGAACATGCTGGTGATTGCCAGCAAAACCAAATTAGCCAGTTTAAACGGCCGACCGCTTATCTCGGATAGTGGTGACAGCCAACTCGATGAACAATTGGCCGGCAGAATGGCCATCATCACGGGGTATCACGACCAGGTACTGTATCCCCTCGCTGACTTCAGGCAAATGGATGGAGCCAGCAAACATGAACGTTGATGCGCAATTACAGCAGGCCCTTGCCAAAGCCGAGGATTATTTTCTGGATATTGTTGAGCAGGGCAGTGACCACGCCTTGTTTATTGCCGGCTACTTACAAGGCCACTATTTCATCGTGTTAGCCCAAGCGCAATTGGCTAAGCCAACCCCAGACTCGCCCACTTCACTGAGTGAGTTTAAATTGATGTTGCACAGCAATGTAAATCAAGCGTTCGCCAATCATGAATTGGAACCCAGCGATCAACATGCCGTCAGCGATCTCATTGAGCAATTGTTTGCTCAGCCATAAAGGGTTTGCTGCTTGAGATTTACAGTTCGTTATGTTGGTTGTTAACGCCGAAACAAGGTGATGGCGCTGGTATTGCCATCCACTTGCATGGTGCCCCGCAAAGCAGAGCCATCTTCGCTCAAGGTTAGTTCAACCTCGACATCGATGGTGGTAATAAATAGATACGGTTCCACCAAACTCATCATGACTTTTCGCCCGTCAATGGTGCCACTGCCATTGCCGACATTATTGCCGTCGCTGTCAAATTCTTGAATAGATAAATACTGACCATCTTGTTGGATCTGCAGGATGTAGGTACCCATCATATTGGTGAAGGCCCAGGCACCGTGGACATTGGCTATGCTGGGTGTTTGTTTGCGGTTTTTTTCACGATTATCCTCTTCTTGCTGAGCCCGGAGTTTGTCTGCTTTAGCTTTGATATCAGCCAGTTCTTGCTCGGCCAGTAAGCGTTTTTTCTCTTGTGCCAGACGGATTTCATCGAGTTCTTGCTGACGTTTGAGGGCAGCGATTTGGCGTTGATGTTCCGCCGCATCATCGATAAGTTTGGGTTGCTCAACCTGTTTGCTTTCAGGTTTGGTTGACGAGAAATTAAAACCATCGGTTGCGGCATAGAGGCCTGTAATGGCGACGATGAGTGAGGCCAAGCCTGTTAATACCCCCGGCAGTGTATTGAAAAATGATTTTGGCTCATCACTCATAGTGGCGGTAATCCTTTAGTGCAATGGGGTTGTGCAAAAAATAATCAGCTAAAACAATAGCTATAAATACTCAGCACTGGCAAGGGCTTTCAAGATTTTTTAGTCACGTTCATGTGTTTATTTGCGCACAAAAGCGATGAGATTACAGTTCACGTCTGATCAAGGCGCGGATCAAAAAACGATTGGGGCTGAGCATATCGGCAATGTCAACGCTCACTGGCAAGGGTTCTGCGCACAGTTGACTAACTAATATTTCCGCCAACAATGGCGCCGTGGTTAAACCTCGTGAGCCGAGGCCGTTCATCATGTACAAACCCTGATAATTAATGGCTGGTGGGTAGTGCAAAGCGGGCAAAGCTTTATACAAGTCAGCAAACTGCACCTTCTGCATGGGCAAGTTTGGTACTGCACCCACCATGGGTAAATGATCCGCCGTGCCGCTGCGAATGGCGGCGCGCCCTTGAGAATGCCCCTCTAGTTGTTGAGCCCACTCACAGGCACTTAATGCTTTTTTATGCATCAGCAAATTACTTTGCTGTTCAGCTTGTCGATAATCACAGTGTGGATCACCTTTTACGTAGCTTGAGCCTAAAGCATGTTGTCCATTATAGGCAGGTGTCAGGTACCCTTTATGGCATAACACCGTGGCTAACTTAGTTAATTCCCCCTCACTTTGAATGTGTTCGATTTGCCCCCGGACTAAGCGCAGCGGCAAATCAGCCGTCTGCATGATGGCAGCATTGTCATTGCCCACACACAGAATAACCTGTTCTGCCTGCTGACTGCTGCCGTCAGCAAAGTGTAAGGTCCATCCACAGGTGCGCTGCTCAAGCTTCACTAAACGTTGATTAAGGTGAATTTGTGCCTTGGCCTGTGCCACTAAATCAGCGACTAATTGTGGCGGGTTTACCCAGCCTCCATGGGGAAAATACAATCCCGCATAAGGCAGGTTTATGTTAGCAACAACACTGGCTTGTTCGGCACTTAACCATTGCACTAAGGCTTCGGGCCATTGCTGCTGTCTGACCAAAGATTGGTAACGAGCTGTCACATTTTCATTAAACGCAACTTGCAAGACACCACACCACTGATGCGCAAAGTGTGCGCCCTGGTCAGCTAATCGCTGATAGCAACGTAAAGCGTACAGGTAGGCCTGCGCGTAAAACACACCCGCAGCATTGACTACCGCATTGAGATGAGGATAAATCGCCCCTTGTACATTGCCAGAAGCTCCCTGTGTTAGTGCCGCATCTTGACAATAGATCGCACTGCTTATCTGGCGCTGGGCTAAGGCATGGGCGCAGCTTGCGGCGGCAATACCACCACCAATGATCGCTACGTGTTGCACTGGCGTGTTGGCACTTGGTCTTGCGTAATAGGGTTTGCCCCAATGTTGTGGTTTTTTATGTGATAAGTGCCCCACCAAGTTGTGGCGTTTTTGTCCGTGGCCGGGGCGCTTCTCAATGCTAAAACCCGCGTCTTGCAGACCTCGTTTCACCAAGCCTGCGGCGGTGAAGGTGGCAAAGGTTGCGCCTTGTTTGCATAATCTTGCCATCTGCTGAAATAGGCACGCTGTCCACATCTCTGGATTTTTACTTGGTGCAAAGCCATCTAAATACCAAGCATCCACCAGACCCTCTGGTGGGCACAGCAGGTGAGGCAGCACGTCGTGTACATCGCCAAACCATAAATCAAGTCGCACTTTACCCTGGGCAAACGCCAAACGATGGCAGCCTTCTAACGCCATGGGATAGGCGGCTAATAATGGCTCACATAGATTTTGTAGGCTGGGATAGTGGGCCAAGGCCGTGCGCAAATCGGCAAGACTGAGGGGAAATTTTTCTACTGATATAAAATGTAATGACGGCAATGAAGCTTGGTTGGAATTCTGTAACTTAATATAGTGAGCCAAGGTAACAATAAAATTAAGACCTGTGCCAAAGCCTGTTTCGGCAATCACAAAAGTAGGTGTTTGGCATGACTGGAGGCGCGTTAATACTTGATTGTGTTGGATAAACACATGCTCTGTTTCAGCAATCCCGTGGGTATCAGAAAAATACAGATCGGCAAACTGCTCGGCATACGGCGTGCCGTTTTCGTTGAACGTTACTTTGGCTGGGGTTATTTTCAAAGGGCTTCCTATTACAGTGTGAGTAACACACTGCAAAATCTGTCATCAATGGGGCGTAAAAAACGTCATAGTCTAAGGTAGGTGAGGGGAGGGAGAAAGATTTTAAGAATATTTTTGCGTGGCTTATTTGCCAAGCCACGCCAAACACGCAATGATTGGCTTAAAAGAGCAGACCAGTTTGGGCTGCATTTTCATTAAAATGTGTCACAAATTTTTGTTAAAGGGTTAAGCATGAGAAGAGCGGTAATCACTGGCATAGGGATCGTGTCCAGCATAGGCAACAATAAGGAAGACGTTACACAGGCTTTGCGCGAAGGTCGTTCAGGTATCACTTTTTCACAACAGTTTGCCGACGCCGGGATGCGTAGTCAGGTGTGGGGTAAGGTAGACATCGATTTGGACGCTTTAATTGATCGTAAGATAAAGCGGTTTATGGGTGACGCTTCCGGCTATGCTTATGTTGCCATGCAACAGGCGATAGATGACTCTGGTCTGAGCGAAGAGATGATCTCTAATATCCGTACCGGCATTATTGCGGGTTCAGGTGGGGCATCTTCGCAAAATCAGGTGGAGGCCATCGACATCCTGCGTGAGAAGGGGGTGAAGCGTATTGGACCCTATATGGTGACCCGTTGTATGGGCAGTACTGTGTCTGCCTGTTTGGCCACACCGTTTAAAATCAAAGGCGTAAATTACTCCATCTCGTCAGCTTGCTCCACCAGTGCTCACTGTATTGGCAATGCCTTGGAACAAATCCAACTGGGTAAACAGGATATTATCTTTGCTGGTGGTGGCGAAGAGTTGCACTACACATTGTCAGCCGAGTTTGATGCCATGGGGGCGATGTCAACTAAGTACAACGATGATCCAAGCAAAGCGTCACGCACCTATGATGCGGATCGTGACGGTTTTGTTGGTGCGGGCGGCGGCGGTATGGTGGTGGTTGAAGAACTTGAACATGCGCTTGCCCGTGGTGCTAAAATTTACTGCGAAATTGTTGGTTACGGCGCCACCTCAGACGGTGCTGACATGGTTGCTCCTTCAGGTGAAGGTGCAGTGCGATGCATGCAACAAGCCATGCAGGGTTTAACAAAACCCATTGATTACATCAATACTCACGGCACATCTACTCCGGTGGGTGATGTGAAAGAATTATGGGCAATTCGCGAAGTTTTTGGCGCCACTACCCCGCCCTTAAGTGCTACCAAGGCGATGACGGGTCATGCTTTGGGGGCGGCAGGCGTTAATGAAGCCATCTACACCATATTAATGATGGAACACGGTTTTATTGCCCCATCTATCAATATTGACAATCTCGATGAACAAGCCGCTGGCATGGATGTGGTCACCACAACTCGCCAAGCTGAGTTAACCACCGTGATGTCAAACAGTTTTGGTTTTGGTGGCACCAATGCCACCTTAGTGATGCAAAAGTATTCAGCTTAACTAAGCGGATTTTAGATGCAAAAAAGCCCACAAACGTGGGCTTTTTCATTACAGTGGCTAGCTCCTTATATGACGATTTTAAAAATCCATGATCTGCGCGGCGTTACTGTTAAACTCAAATTTATTGATTTTACCGCATTTTGCGAAGTGATTATTGGAGCTGTACGGGCTGCCACCTTGACTAATATTGGCTTCCCAGCCTTGGCCATTTTTCACGTAAGCCTTGAGTTCAAACCAGCCATTGACAGTTTTACTGCAATCCATTTGCACGTCCAACATCCAATAATGTGGCCCCCAAATATTCAGTGGCTCCAGACCATAACCATCATTACTGACCGTTTTTGTTGCTCCCCACGATGCTGGCCAATTGTTAGTTGTCCAATCCAGTGCAGTGCCTTCGGCTGTTGAGTTCTGCCCGGCCTCGACACCATACCAATCAAGATAGTCATCATTGGTCTTCCATGGCGAAGTGGTGGTATTCAACAGATTGTTATGGCTTATCGGTAACGCACACAAATAGTTACTGCTGGTGCAGTTGAGGCCTAGGTTTGCCGCTGCATAGGCATGGTCAAGCCCACCACGCACAAACAAATCCTGACCACTTTGAGTTTGTGCTTGAATAAAAATAACCGTGCGCTGGATATCACCAATGGGGGGCTGAGTTGAGATAAGTTTGGCATTGTGATGAATCGCTACAGCATCATAGGCCGCTACGTTTAAATTAACATTGCCATTACTTTGCACAGTGATCACTTCTCCCGAGCAAGCAGTTTTATCGGCACTGATTTCACCTTTTAGTACATTGCAATACTGTCCTGCTGCCATGCCACTGGCTATAGTGGCTGTTAGCCCATAAGTTTCTTTGTTGATGGCAACAAAACCTTGATCGCCACGGCTGAAAGCAATTTGATTGTTGCCGTTGTCCCACCAGTTAGTCACACTGAACGCTGCCGTGGTGTTATTGCGAAAGTCTACCCCACCTGCCATGTAGGAGTAGCGATGTTCACATTTCCAATTGCTACCATAACACTCTAAGTTGCCGTTGTTATGCACGGGCACCGATGGGCCATCTACGTCCGTATCACCATGATAGTCATAACTTGACATGATTTTTGGGTAGCCATAGGGGAAAGCCAACATAAATACATTCGCGAGATCGTACAGGCGACCATCTTCATAAGTGATCACATTGCCAGCACCGCCATGACCTCGTTGATTGTCGTGGTTGTCAACAAATACCACGGCCTGATAGCTGGGCATCAATCCCCACGCAGGGCCAAAGTTACTCAACCATGCTAACTTTCCTGTACGAAAGGTATTACCGATGGCCACGGAATACTTGAATTCAGTTACCAATCCATTACCAGTGTATTCTGCGGCAGAAATTGCCTCACCACCTTGATCAATGACTTCTTGAAAAATAAGAGGGCTACCGGGCACTTTGGCAAGTATGGCGGCAATGTCGCCAGACGGCAGATGTTTAGAGGCATCTAAACGAAAACCTGCTACACCGATATTCATTAAATCATTCAAATAGGCGGCAATGGTATTTTGCACATAATTTTGCTCAGTGGCTAAATCGGCCAAACCGACTAACTCACAATTTTGCACTTGATAGCGGTTGCTGTAATCACTTATTGCGCAGGATGTATGAAAGTCTTGAGGGGAATACATCGGGTACTGCTTATTGCCGAAACTATTACCTGCAGTGCCAGTGCCAGAACCCGCCGCCATATGATTGACCACCGCATCGACATAAATTTTTACACCCACCGCGTCACAGCGTTGTACCATATCAATAAACTGTGCCCGGTTACCTCCACGACTTTGCAATACATAACTCACTGGCTGATAACGCGCCCACCATTGACTAACATTGATGTGCTCATTTGGTGGCGATACCTGCACCGCCGCATAGCCTTTGGGGCCCAAAAAGGTCTCACATTCCGTGGCTACGTCAGGCCAGCTCCATTCAAATAAATGCACAAAGGTGGTGGGTTGTGCTTGCACTGGCACAGGAAGCACCACGGCCGAAACCAAAGCCATAGCAGAAATGGTGGTCAATATTTTAGCTAACATACAATTCTCTTTTTTGTGTTGAGTAAATGAAAGGCAAGCGTCCCAGGCGTATGGCCTGCCTTGTTGTGGCGCTGCAACCTCTCATACACAACGCAGAGGCAGACTAGTGGTAGAAAATCAAAAAAGCTAAATGAATACGTATGTAAATAAAGTTAACAATAAAATGTATTTTTTAACAAAAGGCGAAAAAAATTAACAAATGTCCTTGGCAGATTAACCTTATGAGATGAATAGCTGTAAAGCGTTAGGGGCAGGGAAGAGCAAACAGAAAATTATTGTTTATGTCATGCACAGGCTTGTTAACTGTGCGCGGTTTTTAATTGTTAACTGGCCATATTTGAGGGTAACCGCTCCGCTATGCTGTAATTCTTGCAACAACTTATTGATGGTTTGTCGTGAGCTGTGCAACAACAATGCTAATGCGTCTTGCGAGACATTCAAGGTAATGGGGCTGTCACTTTGTGGGCTTAGGTGAGTTTGAAAACCATCCGCAAGCATCAATAAGCGCCGACACAATTGTTGTTTGAGAGATAAACTGCCGATGTCATCCAGCAGATTAAAGGTGGTGCGTAATCGTTGGCAAAGTAAACGCATAAAGTGAGGATAGAGGCTCGGATAGGCGTTGAGCAGGCTATGAAAATCATGATTCGACAGCTTGAGTAAGTGGGTGTCTTGCTCCGCGATGGCATCATGGGTGCGCGGCAAACCATCAAATAAAGAAATCTCCCCAAACCAACTGCCCTTGGCTAACCAGGTAAGAATTAACTCTTGGCCACCACTACTCACATTGCTCACACGAATTTTGCCCTCAAGTACACAATATAAAGCATCGCCTGGGTCGTTTTTGCGATGTAAATACTGGCCAGCAATCAAGGTTTTTGACTTACACTTGTCGACAATAGCCGCCATTATCTCTGCTGGTAAACTGGCTAACCAAGGGTCAATCTGCAAAAGTGATGTAGGGATTTTTTCGGACATTTAACCTTCAATTGTCTATTTGGCGACAGTTTAGCTTGGCGTGCTTAGCGTAAGGTGTCCAGTAACAATGAACAAGTAGGGGTAAATACCATGCAATCTATTCAACAACAGGTCACAACTCAAGAGTGGCAAACTCGTATCAATTTGGCCGCTGCCTATCGTGCAGTTGCCATGTATGGCTGGGATGATTTGGTGTTTACTCACATTTCTGCCCGCGTCCCTGGCCCGGATGCGCACTTTTTAATTAATCCTTACGGCATGATGTTTGAAGAAGTAACGGCCTCGAGTTTGGTCAAAGTGGATCTGCAAGGCAACAAAGTGATGCCCTCTGACTACGACATTAACCCTGCGGGTTTTGTTATCCATAGTGCAGTGCATGGCGCACGAGACGATGCCCATTGTGTAATGCATTTACATACTGCTGCTGGCATTGCCATTTCAGCAACCAAAGACGGTTTGTTGCCCCTTAGTCAACAGTCATTATTTGCCTTGTCGAGTTTGTCTTATCATGACTATGAAGGGGTTGCCCTCAACCCCGACGAGAAAGTCCGTTTGGTGGCTGACTTGGGGCAGACTAACTTTATGATCCTGCGTAATCACGGTTTGTTGACCTGTGGGTCAAGCATCGCCGATGCGTTTTTGTTTATGTACTTATTAGAACGCTCGTGTGAAATCCAACTCAAGGCGCAATCTACGGGCAAGGAATTACTGGCCATTCCATCCAATATATTGGCAGGCATTCAGGCTCAGGCGAAGCAAGTCACTCGCTCGGCAGGTGGAGCCTTGGCATGGCCTGGGATCTTGCGTAAGCTTGACCGAGTCTCTCCCGGCTACGACCTCTAACATTATGCCCACCATCAGTTTTAATCATTATCAGCGCGATGCCCAGTATTTGCAGGTAGGAAACTATCAACTGGCGTATTGGCATTGGCAACATGCCACTGCCCGCGACACCATTGTATTTATCCATGGTTTTCCCAGTGCATCGTGGGACTGGCATCATCAATGGCAAGTATTAGCCAAAGAGTACAATTTAGTGGCCATGGATATGCTGGGTTTTGGCTTGTCGGCAAAACCACTAAGGCACGACTACAGCCTCGCAGAGCAGGCTGACTTGTTGAGTCAACTGCTCAGCCACTTAGCCATAAAAAACTACCATATTCTGGCTCATGATTACGGTGACTCGGTTGCTCAAGAGTTGTTGTATCGTCAAGTCGAAGTAAATCAGCCTGCAATAAACCAGGGTATTCGTTCTATCTGCTTTTTGAATGGTGGTTTGTTTGCCAAGGTGCATAGACCAATATTGATGCAAAAAATGATGAAAGGCCCGTTAGGTCCCGTCTTAGCGAAGTTCATGAGCAAAGCCAGTTTGAGTAAAAATTTCACGCAGATTTTTGGCCGACAAACGCCACCTAAACCCGCCGACTTAAATGCCATATGGCAGCTAATAACCCACAACAATGGCAAACGTATCATTCCCAAATTACTCAGCTACTTGGCGGAGCGGCGACATCGCTGCCCGGCTTGGATTGCCGTCATGCAAAAAACCACCGTACCTTTGTATTTTATTAATGGCACTCAAGACCCGATTTCGGGGCAGCACATGCTTGACCATTATCGGCAGATTATTCCGCATCCTCGCACCAGCGCCCTTGATGTGGGTCACTATCCGCAATTAGAAGCGCCATATGAAGTAACACGTTTATATCAGCAGTTTTTATTGTCTCTCAAGGCCTAGCTTGCTTACACAATTGTACTGAGCAAAGCGTTAACTTTGTTGCTCAGTACCACAGTCTGTAGGGCGCTTGGCTGTTTGGTGCGTTATTTTTTTGGTCTTCGCTTTACCTAAATTTCGAGCATGGCATACTAGCGCCCCTATTTTTATCGCAAGGCCAATTGCCAGATGAACATTTTTTATGAAGATAGCATGCCCTATGCCGCTGAATTTTTTCAGGATTTGGGTGAATGCCAAGTGTTTTCGCATAAAACTATTCACCCTGAGCAACTGCGTGATGCCGATGTCCTGTTGGTGCGCTCGACGACTAAGGTTAATGCCGCGTTATTAACACATGCCTCACACCTAAAATTTGTTGGTACGGCCACAGCCGGCACCAATCATGTGGATCTCAACTACTTAGCCCAGCGCAATATTGCCTTTCATGACGCGGGTGGCTGCAATGCGGTGGCGGTGGCTGAATATGTGATTAGCGCCCTGTTTGTCATGGCTGAAAAACTGGCCTGGCAATTGGCAGATAAAACGGTGGGCATCGTCGGGGCAGGTCACGTGGGCAGCGCCTTGCAAGGGAAGTTAGCTGCGCTGGGGATTGCCTATAAGTTATGTGATCCTCCTTTGCAAGCAGCGGGCGATCATCGTGCATTTGTTGGTTTGGACGAGATCATGGAGTGTGACGTGATCACCCTGCATGTACCGTATGTGACTACAGGACCACATGCCACTCAACACCTTTTTGATGTACAACGTCTGTCCCAGCTTAGCGAGCAGCAAGTACTAATAAACGCTTGTCGCGGCGAAGTTGTCGACAACAACGCCTTGTTGGCTTTATATAAACAGGGTAAACCTTGTCACGTGGTATTGGATGTATGGGAAAACGAACCCGCCATCAATCTTGCCCTGGTGCCTTTGGTTGATTTGGCCACGGCGCACATTGCCGGGCATACTATTGAGGGAAAGGCGCGCGGCACATCTATGCTTTATCAAGCGTTATGTCGGCACTTTGCTCTGCCTGAAAATAAACGTTTAGATGATTATTTACCGCAAGTAAAACATGCCCTTACGTTTTCTGCTGCCCAGCCATTTTGGCCTGCGGTACGAGATTTGATCTGGCAGGTTTATGATATTCGCCATGACAGTGAACACTTTAAACAGCAGTGTTCTAGCGCTGAACAGTTTGGATATATCAGAAAACACTACCCTATAAGAAGAGAGTTTTCTGCCATGCCCCTAAATACTGGAAATTTTGCCCAATCAGAGGCAATCTACGCCCTTGGATTTACCTCGACCACCCTTTCATCTTTATAGGAGTAATTGTTTCATGTCACGGGCCTTTGATGTTGCTGTGTTAGGTGCTACTGGTTTAGTAGGCCAACATATGATTGAAATTCTTGAACAGCGGAATTTCCCAGTCAACACCCTTTATCCTTTAGCAAGCTCGCGTTCAGCGGGTGGCAAGGTCAGTTTTAAGGGTAAAGATGTGACGGTATTAGATGCTGATACCTTCGATTGGAGCAAAGTTCAGCTAGGCTTTTTCTCAGCGGGTGGCAGTGTATCGGCAAAATATGCACCTATGGCAGCTGAAGCTGGCTGTGTTGTTATCGACAATACCTCGCACTTTCGCTACGACGCCGATATTCCCTTAGTGGTGCCCGAGGTCAATGCCCACGCGTTAGCCGATTTCAGAAATCGTAACATTATTGCCAATCCAAACTGTTCCACCATTCAAATGTTGGTGGCACTAAAACCTATTCAAGATGCAGTCGGTATTGCCCGTATTAACGTTGCCACCTATCAATCGGTGTCTGGCGCCGGTAAAAGCGCCATGGATGAATTGGCTCACCAAACGGCGGCTTTATTGAGTGGCAAAGAAGTAAAAAGCAAGGCATTTAGTCGCCAAATTGCGTTTAATGTTATTCCACAAATTGATGTATTTATGGATAACGACTACACCAAAGAAGAAATGAAGATGGTGTGGGAAACGCAAAAAATTATGGGTGATGACTCAATCTTAGTGAATGCCACTGCGGTGCGTGTGCCGGTCTTTTTTGGTCACGGCGAAGCCATTCATTTAGAGACACGCAGCCCCATTGATGCCGAGGAAGTGAAAAGCTTGTTAGCTAATGCGCCGGGTGTGACCTTGTTGGAAAAACGTGAAGATTTCCCCACCCAAGTGGGCAATGCCAGTGGCCACGACGAGGTTTTTGTTGGACGTATACGCAACGATATTAGCCATCCCAATGGCTTAAACATGTGGGTTGTATCAGACAACGTGCGCAAAGGTGCCGCCACCAACAGCGTACAAATTGCGGAAGTATTAATTCGCGATTACATGTAAAACCGTCACATCCCTAGGCTGCCATTCACAAGCGAGTGAGTGGCAGCTTATGCTTTACCACATATTGCCGATGACCTAGCTAAACTTAATGCAAGCTTGGGCATGCACTTTCTAGATCCGACTTCACCTTTGGTTTATAGTAAGGCGGTAAAAAATAGCGAAATTGTTAATCTTGGAATGTGATTTGCTTTGCATCTATTTGATAGTGCTTGTTCTCCCAATATTTTGCTAGCGCTACCTAATTTTTTACAGGCATTTATTGCGCTAAGCTACAGATTAATAAAGAAAAATTTTGATAGATTGAGCCGCCGACTGCAGTTGGTGCATGCTATGGAAACGTCGGATAAATGACACAACAAAAACTGGGGCAACAAGGAACACTATGAATTTGCGAAACAATGCAATACTGCTGTTAGTTTGCTTCGGTTTCGCGATGTGCCATGCCTTTGCCGCAGACACAGAATTAAAAGGGCCGAAGAATGCCACGGCGCAATATTCGGGTGTTGTTTATGGTCCAATTACCTCCTCTGATACCCTCTGGCAAATAGCCAGTCGCTACAGACAAAACAAAAGCCTGTCCATCTATCAGGTGATGTACGCCATCTTCGAATTGAATCCAGAAGCGTTCGAACAAGAAAACTTAAATCTGATCAAAGATGGATCGGTTCTTAAATTACCTTCAGAAAAATATATTGCCCGCATTGATAAAGAGGCTGCGCGTTTACGGGCCGAAGAAGACGCCATGCGCCTTGAGGCGCGCAATAATGCGGTACAAGGTAATGGCGCAGCAAGCGTGGCAAAAGTACCCAGCGCTGGCAGTGTCAGCAAATCTGACCTATATAAGACTAAGGAGCAGCTAGAACAACGCTTAGGCGCCTTAGATGAGGCACAAAGCCGCCAGTTTTTGGCTATACGGCAGCAATTTGCCGAATCCATCGATAGCGTTCAGGCCATCCTCGATGAAAATCAAAAATTATTTGAACGCCTTGAGCGAGTGAATAACGACATCACTGAACTACGCAGCAATGAAGAGCTAAAAGCTGAACAAATGCAGGTTATGGGGCAAAGCATCGAAGAGTTGTTAGCCAAATCCAGAGAAGAAGAGCAGCGTAAAGAACAATTGGCGGCCATTGAAAATAGTAGCTGGCTCGATGACCCACTCGCGTTGATTGCCCTTACCTCTGCGTTATCGTTGTCAATCCTTGGGGGCATTGCCGCCTTTTTATTACGTCGCAAACAAGGTACTGAAGCAAAAAACGTTCATGAAGTGGCAGACGATGACATCGTCTTGGAAAGTCACAATTCAGCCTTGGATGATTTGTCTGATGCCTTAAGTGATGAGTTATCGGGGGAGATTGATGACGGTGATGAAGATGACGACCTCTTCGCTGGTGACGATTTACTCGATGATGTCTTATCGGATGAATTACGTGAATCCTTAGATGAAGCTCTAGACGACACACTCGACGACTCATTAGATGCTGAGCTTGACGAATTCGATGACTTAGGGGATGAAATTTTAGAAAGCGACCCGGTAATCGAAGAATTTGAAGTTGGCAGTGCACAAGTTGGTCAAGATGAACTTGATAGCCTGTTTGATGAAGACGATGACTTGTTGGCCGAAATAAGCCCAGAGATCACAGATACTCCTGCCAGTAAGCAAGAGCAAGCAGCAGCAACCACCATAGATGACACCTTAGACACTGAGGAAGACATTGCTGATGATGATATCGATGAATTGCTTGCTGCTGCCGATGCCAGTGAAACAGATGAAGATGAACTAGGCGCAGAAACAACGGCTGATCCTTTGTTGGGCAAAGTAGCTGACGAAGAAGACCAACCAGAAATCAGTATTGATGAGTTGTTTGACAATCCTGTGGCGAAGGCGATGCCGGGGCTTGAACAAGACAGTGGTGAAGAACTCAGTCAAGAAATGCTTCAACATCTTGATAAAGAGATCGCGGCGCAAAACGCCGAGTTAGATAACATCACCGGTACCTTGCTGGATGAGCTAGAACAAGTTGAGCAAATGCGTGGCATGATGGTCGACGAAGAAGATCCAGTGATAGTCGACAAACCTGCTAAAGCACCCAAACAGCCCAGCATTCAAAAACTTGATGATGCGGCGTTATCAGAGGGTTTTGAGGAAAAAGAAGCATTCGAACCTGATTTTCTCGATGTGCTCGATGATGGCATATTTGAAAAAGATGACAACCTAGACGATGACTTGTCGCCCACTGAAAATGCCCAGCCAGAGCCAGAGCCAGATTTAGAGACAGAGCCAGAAAAAAATGCAGAGAGCGCACAAGACTCAGAAGATGAGAATAAACAAGGCTTAGCAGCAAGCCCTGACGAGACTGAAATTAGCGCTTCAGACATGCAAGAAAGCGAAGGCGCACTCCCTGACACCAGCACTAGACAAAACGAGCTTAGTTCAGATGATGAAGCCGAAGACGCGTCACAAAAAACGGAAAAGCTTGTTGATGATTCAGAGCTAGACATTGAGAATGGCGAGGCTCCCACTTCAAGCGCTGAACTAGTATCAAACCCTGCAAATACCGATGATAGTGCTTCAAACACGTACGAAAGCGAAGCCGCAACCACTGACAACAGCACCCAACAAAGTGAACGTGCAACTGACGATGAAGCCGAAGACGCGATAGAACAAACACTGCAAGTTGCTGAAGACGAACAAGGCGAGGTCGATGAAGACGATTCTCGTGAGAATGTCAGCGAAGCGCTGGCTGGTGAACATCAAGAGCCTTTGGCTGAAGATGGAACTCCACAGCTAGAAGAACAGACGCTAGAGGGTACCTTACAGCCAGAGGTAGCGGCAGATAATGATGCGGCTGAACTTGATGATGAAGACAATGAAGAACAAGCAGATACAGCGCACGAAACGCATCCCCTTAGCGTGGATGAGGCCTTGGCGCAACACGCTGGCGATGAACCAGACTCAGCCCCAGATGAAAAAAATGAGCAAGATACAACTGACCAAAACGACGATCCCGGCTTAGACGAAGATCAACTTGAGAAAGCCTTAGAGGATTTCGAGCATCAGGAACTCGATGCCCTGTTGCAAGAGCTGACGGCTGAAAACAGTGATAATCCGCTGGATAATCTAGACGAATTAGACTTTGGTTCAGTGGCTGAAAATTTTGTACAGAAAAAAGATAAAAAACCTTCTGCGAAAACACCAGAAGATAGCGAAGATTCAATAGACTTAGGGGCCTTGAGCGACGCTGATTTAGATGCCACAACGTTTGATGAAGACAGCTTAGATGATGAGCTCGATGATCTTGACGATTTACCGGGCTTAGGCGACTGGTTAAATGAAAGCACCAGCAAGAGCAAGCAAAAAAGTGATGATGAGTCCTTGCTTGAAGAATTGGAAGAAGCCAACTTTGATGAATTATTGGATGCCCTTGGTACCGAAGTAGACGATGAAGAGAGCGATGACGATAGCGCGTTAGACGTCAATGCTTTACTGCAAGAACCCGATGGCACACAGACCATTACTGCCGATGACTTGCTCAGTAGCGATGATGACTTCCTCGACGTAGAAGCCCTGCTAGATGCGAGTTTAGAAGATGAAAGTGAACCCATGGCCAGTAAAGACCTCAATCTCAGTGCTCCTCTTGCTGATTATTTCGGTGATATTCAACAGGGCAATATGGTGGATGTGGACGGTGACGATGGCTTTGGTGCTAAACTCGATCTCGCCCAAGCCTACATTGAAATAGGTGAACATGAGTCAGCGACTGAACTGCTTGAAGAGATCATCAAAAACGGCAGCAAAGAACAAAAAGAAGAAGCTGAGAAAGTATTAAATTCACTTTCATAACCTCCCCCAGAAAATACGGCATGTTTTGTACTCGGAATGTTTTATGCTCAAAGTGTGAATGAAACTCTGGGTTTTCCCTGTCTGTTCTGTTGGTCTACTGAAATTACGTTTGCTGTACAATGAATAGGCAATAACCAATAATTACACTGGCTCGTTGTTTTCTCTACAGATAAACTGTTGAATTGGCAGAGAATATAAGAAGTGAGTGGCAGATGTTAAAAGCAACGAGTGTACTAGTAGGCTTATTACTATCGATTAGCGTAGTAGCAGGTGAACTAAGCGTTAGCCTACGCCAAGTTGATGGCCAAGCTATGCCAAATACTGTCGTTTATCTCACCGCAAAAGATCCAGCCACCCTTAGCGCTACCAATACCATAAGCGACAAAAGTGCGATTATGGACCAAATTGATTTGCAGTTTTCCCCGCATATATTAGTGGTGCAAACCAATACTCGCGTTCGTTTTCCGAACTCTGATTCGATTAAACATCATGTTTATTCTTTCTCGCCGGCAAAAACCTTTGAACTGCAATTATATAAAGGTTTGCAGGCCAATCCCTTGCTGTTCGATAAAAGTGGCATAGTAGAGTTGGGTTGTAATGTACATGATTGGATGTTGGCTTACATTCAGGTGGTGGATACGCCATACTTTGGTAAAACTGATGCTGCTGGACAACTGCAATTGAGTGTGCCCGATGGTGAGTACCAAATCACCTTTTGGCATCCAAGGATTAGCCAAGAGGAAAAGCAATTGAGCCAGTCTATTAGTTTGCCCGCACAACAACATTTTAGCCTAAATTTGACCAATCCTTTGTTACCTGACTTAAGTCAGTACGAACAGCACCAGGGTGATTTTTCAGAATATGAGTAATGATTCGATGCGGCGCTCGTCGTTACAGCGCAGGATGGCTCTGATATTTTTATTGCTCCTGATCACTATTGTCATCGTCACCGTTGTATTTGTATGGCGCGCAACGTATCAACATTCCACCGACCAATTGCAAGGTCATATCAAAACCTCGGCCAGCGTTGTTACTGATAAATTAACCAATACGGTGTCTGCTATGCGATCGGGCTTAGAAACCATTGCTAAAGATTTTAGTCTGAAGCAATTGTTAGCCGGCGCCATAGACGATCAAAAATCACTTGTTTCCGCCATGGAGAATTTTCAGGCACGCTTGGAAACCGATGAGTTTTGGGTACTCGATGGCAACCGGCAAACATTGGTCAGCTCCCTTGACGAGGTGACCATTGAGGGCACAGCAGTGGATGATTTTGCCCAAAGTGGCATCGTTTGGTTTGCTGGCAAAGATAACTATTATCTTGTTCAGGCCGTGCCAGTCAAATTTGTCGAAAGTTCAGTGCAAGTGAATGGCTGGTTAGTCATGGGCATGGCCGCAAGTCGTCTTATCGGTGATGAATTGGTCGGTTTAACCGGGATGCAAATTAGTGTTTTTCACGCACAAAGCCAACAGGTGATCTCGTCGACGTTTAGTGCAGATAAGATTGCCCAACTTAAAAATGTCAGTTTACACACCGAAACGGGTTTGCATGAATTTGCGTTGGATGGGGTAGATTACATTTATGGGGTTAACACTCTGGGGGCATTACAAGGTACACCGGTATATAGCGTGCTGGCAACGCCCACCGACAGCGCGTATCTGTCGAATCAAACCTTACTCATCCAACTGATCATTATTCTCTTGGTGGCAGCCTTACTGGCATTGGTTGCTGCAATCTATATGTCGCGCAGCATTACACGACCCTTGCAAGATTTGATAGATATCGCCAAGGCGATCAGTAAAGGACAATATGTGGGGCAATTCCCGCAGTCTAATACCAAGGAAGTTAGTACCCTAACGGTTGCCATTAACGACATGCAAAATGGCATTATTGCTCGGGAACAAGAAATCCACCAACTCGCCTTCTATGACGAATTAACAGGTTTGCCAAATAGATTGCAATTTACCCAGTATATTGAACAGCAGATAATTCAAACACCCAGTCAAAAATTGATTATTTTGACCTTAGATGTGGACCGATTTAAAGAGATAAACGATACCATCAGTCATGAAATGGGCGATGAACTGTTGGTGATGATAGCCAAACGTCTTGGGCAACTTAATGAACATCAGCCTTTTTGTGCGCGTTTAGGGGGCGATGAATTTGGTATCGTCTTCAGTGCCTCGTCTCTGTTGAGTGCCTCTGAACTGGCGGCGGTAGTGGTGGCTTTGTTTGATCTACCGTTTAGCATACAAGGTCTCAATTTAGACATTGATTGCAGCATTGGCGTGGTGGTTTATCCGGATCACGGACGCAGTCAACAAGAACTACTGCAGTGTGCAGATATTGCCATGTACAGTTGTAAAGAGCAGCACTACCGTTTTGCCTACTACAATAGTGCGCTGAACAAACACTCGGTGATGCGTTTGAGTCTGATGTCGGAATTACGGGGGGCACTGCAAGAGAATCAATTACAGTTGTTCTATCAACCCAAGTTGTCCCTGCATGATAATCAAGTGCACGCCGTGGAGTGTCTTATCCGTTGGATCCACCCTCAACATGGCTTTATACCACCAGATGAATTTATTCCACTGGCCGAGCAAACCGGCACCATTAGGCATGTCACTCACTGGGCGTTAAACACCGCCTGTGCGCAGCTTAAAACCTGGCAACAGGCTGGCACTACCTTGAGTGCTGCGGTGAATATATCGGCGCTGGACTTAGTGGATATGCAGCTACCTACTTACATCGCAACCTTGTTAACCCAATACCAGTTGGATCCTGAGCGCTTAGTATTAGAGGTCACAGAAAGTGCGGTAATGGGCGATCCACAAAATGCCTTAAAAGCTTTAAATACCTTGCGTAGCATGGGCATAATCCTATCAATCGATGATTTTGGTACTGGCTTTTCGTCCATGGCTCAGTTGAAAAAAATGCCCGTGCATGAACTGAAGATAGACAAGGCCTTTGTGCTAGAATTGGCGAAAAGTGAAGACGACCAAGTGATGGTGAAAACCTTGGTTGCCTTGGCACAAAATTTAAGTTTGGATACGGTTGCCGAAGGCGTCGAAGATTTCGCTACCTTAGAGTTTTTGCGTGAGATCAACTGCACTAAGGTTCAGGGGTTTTATTTGAGCAAGGCCCTAAATGCTGATAACTTCAATCATTGGTTAGCGCAATTTAAGGCAGGAAAACAAGTGTTATGAGCTGGTTGAAACTCAGTTTATTCAGTATGTTTTTTAGCGTCAATGTCAGTGCAGTTGAGTTAAATGTGTTAACACAATTCAACTATGTACTTGCCGATGACCGAGCATCTTGGTTCGAACGTGACACCGGCATACTGGCGTACTCGGATAATGGATTCCATCAACAACAAAGCCTTGCGGTCATTTCTGATAGTTTTAGTTCTGGACTCAGTTACGAAGCGGTGGGGCATTACTACCAACAAGGTGAGCAGCATGTAGGCTTCAGCCAAGCTTTTGTCAGCTACAAACCCTTGAGTGGCGATCATCTGCGCTGGCGTGGTCGTGTTGGGGTATTTTACCCTAAAGTGTCGTTGGAAAATGTTGATCTAGGTTGGCTATCACCCTACACCTACACACAATCAGCCATCAATAGTTGGTTTGGTGAGGAACTGCGCACCACCGGGGCAGAACTGACGTTGTTTAGTGCTGGGCGCAGCCGTAACAGTGCGTTTTCTTTTGAGTTGAATACTGCTGCATTTAAAGCCAATGATTCGATGGGCGCGGTTCTCACGTGGCGTGGTTTTGCTTTGCATGACAGACAAAGCCTGAATCATGAGCAAATTCCCGTTGCGCCCTATCCGACAGTGATTGACGCTGACGGTTTGAATCATCCCGGCTACGTCGAGCCTTTCCACGAATTTGATGTGAAATTTGGCTATTACGTCGGCGCCCATGTGGATTATTTTAAGCAAAGTAGCCTGCGTTATTATTACTACGATAATCAAGCAGATCCCAATGCGGTTAATCCACAGCGTTTGTACGGCTGGCGCAGCTATTTTCATTCACTTGCCCTACAACATAAGTTTAATGCCAATACGCGGATAGTCGGGCAGTGGTTGGCGGGTCACACGGTCATGGGCGAGCATTTTGTTGCTGCCGACTTTGATGCATGGTTTGTGCTGCTCAGTCATGGCCAAGACGCACACCGATTCAGTCTGCGTTACGACCATTTTAGTGTGACGGAAGACGATGTATTTCCGTGGGATTGGAATGATAGTCACGGCGCAGCGTGGACCGCGGCATGGCGCTATGATCTAAACGATAATTGGCAAGTTGGTGCTGAACTGCACTGGAATAAAAATTATGCGCACAGTCGTCAATCCTTGAATCAAGACCGACAAATTAGTCAACAACAAAGCATGGTAGTGCTGCAATACCGCTTTGCGGCTCAACCCTAAAAAAATAAGCCAGCTTAGGTATCAAGCTGGCTCATTCATGTGTAGCTCGTCATTGCACCGCCTATCAAGCGGTGGGTGACACGCTGCTGATGTTAGAAAAAGGTATACACCACCGTGACAGCCGTCTGGGTATCTAAGTTCTTGGTTCCCTCGGCCACATCGGAGTTGTGATCCATGATCAACGATAGTTTCAATGACAAACTGCCGTTGATTTGCGCAGAGACTGAGGTCTCAGATTTAGACTTAGTATTATTACTGCCGACTTCTGAAGACAATAATTGTTTAAACGTTGAGGTATCAGAAATTTTCCATTGGTAATCTATGGCTCCCCTGACAATCACGCCGTCTTCGTTTTCACCTTTAGTTACCACATTGCCATTGGCATCCACCACATCATTTCTTTTCGCAAACGAGTAACCAGGACCGATGCTGTAAGTAAATTTACTGGTTTCGTCGTCCCACAATTTTTGCTGCCAACCCGCTGCCAATGTTGCTTGGTAGTCGTAGCTGCTAAATTTATCGTCTGCATAAGACGCAAAACCAAATAGGCGATGGTCAGGGTTATCTAATTTATAGTTACCTTGGCCGGAGACGAAATATTTTTGTGCGGTGGTTTGTGATACACCGTCAATCTCATCTTTTTTGTACAGCCCTTCAACGCTGAAGTCATTACTCCATTTCTCCAACTCTTGATGAGCGGCAAGTTTGCCTTTGAATGAAGTGGTTTTGGTATTACCCGAAGTGGAGATAAAACCAAACTCACCGTCCATCGACAGGGGTTTCACTTCGTCAGCCGCAAACACACTAACACTGCTAGTTAGGGCCAAAACTAATATGCTTTTTTTCATGTAAATTTTCCTTGTACTGAAAATAGATTCTGTTGAGTTGAGTGATAGGCGTTAGATCAAGTTTATCAGCAATATGGCTTATTAAAAAAACTGATAAACCAAGGTGACCGCGGTTTCTGTATCAAGTTGCTGTTTGCTGCTGTCGACGCTGGTGTCATGGTTCATCACAAAGGTTAACTTCATCGCTAAAGACGCGTTTATTTTGGTTGATAGTGAGGTTTCTGATTTGGTCTTTGTCGCGTTGGTGGCGGCTTCGGCACTGACAAATTGACGAAATGACGCAGTTTTACTGAACTTACGTTTGTATTCAAAGGCTGCACGCAAAATAACGCCTTGATCGTCATCGAGTTTTTTTTCTGGCTCATATTTTGAAATGGCATAACCTGGCCCAAGGCTGTATTTTAACTCACTGGTCTCATCCCGCCACAATCGTGAGGTCCAGCCAGCAGCCACCGAAGATTGATAATCAAAACCGCTGAAGCGCTTGTCTTCATATTCGGCATACAAAAAAATACGGTGATCAGGATTTTTTAATTTGTAGTCTAGCTGTGCAGATACAAACAATTTCTGCGCCGAGGTGGCGCTGATGCGTTGACCATCAACGACACTGCTGCTGCGTTTATATAATAAGTCGCTAATCACTTGATAACTCCAGTGAGATAGCTCTTGGCTGGTATTCATTTTTGCGGTGACGGTTTTGGTGTTGGTATTGCCTGATGCTACCACCATGCCAAATTCCCCGATCATCGACAACTCAGTGCTTTCACCGATGGCATAACCTGGCTTATCTGCCAAGTACAGTGCGCGCATAATGTTCAGCTGGGCATGGCTATTTATTGCCACAAATAATAATAAAAACAGGAATTTAGCCATCTATCCAAGTGGTCTTTTCAACGCTTGTTGGCATTGTATAGAATAATGTTGCCTATGTGAAAACCTAATCGCCCTAACATCCGCCCTGAATGGCCGATTTTACTTGCTCATACGGGGATTCATAATGGCAATAATACTGTCGGCTTCCATGGAGGCGTATTTCACTGCGTCATGCAGATCATCCTGATCAAGTTTAAGTGATTTAAGCACCAAAGGAGTCACCAGTTGCCCCACGGTATACAGTCCGTCGTTGGTCATGCCAACACTGGCTCTCACCGCAATGTAGATAATCGCGATTTCTTTGTTTTGCAGTGCCATATTTTCTTGATGAATATGCATGACCGGGGTGTAGAGTTGCGACGGTAAACGCCACATTTCTAACAGATCAGCACTGCAGCGCGCAAAATCAAAACCGAGTATTTGTTGTTGGCGTTTCCAAGGACTGGTTACCGCATCGTACTGATTGCATTGAATGGCCATATCTGGCGCTTGTACTGCCACCAATAATTCGCCGATATTGTGCAACAAGCCCAACAAGAAAAAGCGCTCGCTGCCGCGCACCCGAGCGATTTTGGCGAGATGCTTGGCCACTAATCCTGCATACACGCTCTGTAACCAAAAGCGTTTTAAATCAATCACATCACTACTAAAGTGCTCAAACGCTGAACTCGCGGTCTCTGCCATGACCAAATTATACAGTGCCTCTCCGCCAATAACGCCAATGGCCTTTGATAACGTATCAATTTGGGATTCGAAGCGAAACAGCGGAGAATTAGCCAATTTGAGGAGCTTCGACGACAACGACGGATCGAGGGCAATCAAGTTACCAATGTCATCAAGGCTGGTATTGCTGTCATCCAACATGGTGCGAATACGCACACAAATATCGGGTAATGCAAAGGATTGACTGGCGACTTTCGCTATATCTTTGGGCGTTAATGGCAACATGGCTTAATTCAGTGCGGTAATCGATGCCATCATTATAGCGAGATGAAAATAGAGTGCTAGCGGTCATTTTTGCATCACCAAGGTCGACAGCCTCTGCGGTAATAGATCGCTCCCTCACACAGCCTTAAAAATTCGCGGGATGTTGATGCATAGTTGTGTATAACAACAATAAATATGTATCTTTAGCAAGATGGTGTATTTTAACAAAATATTTACACTTATCGGTGGTGAGACAGCCAAATGGAAGCGTTATCGGGACTTGATGCATCATTCTTGTTTCTTGAAACTGCAAAAATCCCTATGCATATCGGGGGAGTTGCGATTCTCGAAGGCTCGATAAAGTTCGAAGATTTTAAAGCCTACATCGAAGAACGTTTACACACAGTGGATAAGCTGACACAAAAGTTAGTGACCGTGCCCATGAGTCTAGATCGACCTTATTGGGTGGATGATCCAGATTTTGATATCAACATGCACTTGCACCATACGGCGCTGCCCAAACCCGGCGGTTGGCGTGAGCTGCGTTATTTGGCCTCACGCTTGTTTTCCCAGCATCTTAATCGCGAACGGCCCTTGTGGGAGTTCATCTTTGTTGAAGGTTTAGACTCCATTCCCCAGGTTCCCAAAGGCTCAGTGGCGTTAATATCAAAGGTTCACCATGCAGGCTTTGATGGTAAATCTGGCGCAGATTTAATGAGCATGTTATTTGATGTATCACCCACACCGCGTAAGGTAAAACCTAAATTAACTAAGCAGATTGGAGAGGTGCCTGGGCCTTTGGCTTTAATGGCAAAAAGCGCCTTTAACTTTGCCACTCGTCCAGGGAAATTACCGGGTTTAGTGTGGGATACCGGTAAAGCGACTCTCAGAGCCGGTTATATGACACGAGTCCAAGGCATTGCCTCACCCACTTTACCGTTTCGCGCGCCAAAAACACTGTTCAATGATACCGTCGAGGTCGAACGGGTCTGGAATTCTGCGATTTTAGATTTGAGTCGTGTCAAAGTGCTGCGCAAAGTGGTGGAAGGTGCCACCTTAAATGACGTGATACTTGCGATTTGTGCGGGTGCTCTGCGTCGCTATTTACTCGAAAAAGATGAGTTGCCGGCGCGTCCTTTGGTGGCCATGGTGCCTGTTTCAACACGCACCGATGCGGAAAAAAATGCCATGGGCAATCAGGTGTCAGCCATGTATGTGCAGCTCGCTACAGACATTGATGATCCCATCAAGCGCCTGCAGAAAATCTACTTAAATACGACAGTGGGTAAGTTATATCAGGATGCTATTGATGCGCGCAGCCTAATGGGATTTGCTGAGATGATACCTTTTGGTTTGGCGGGGGTAGCAGCGCGTTTTTATTCCAGAGCCGCCATAGCGAAAAAACACAATCCATTTTTTAATTTGGTTATCACCAACGTGCCTGGTCCACAAATCCCATTGTATTTGGCGGGGCACAAGCTCATCGTCAATATGGGCACCGCACCAATATTTGATGGCATGGGTTTGATCATTCCAATATGCAGCTATAACGGAACGATTTCTATCAGCCCAACTAGCGCCGTTAACCTCATGCCAGACTTAGATAAATTTACCCGATACATTCGTGATAGTGCCAACGAATTGGAAGCCGCGGTCACCCAACGATTAATCGAAAGAGAGGCCTTAAAGCGCCTGATGCAAGAACCTTAATGAGGCATATTATGCAGCAACCTCACGATCCCACCTTAAGTTTAAAACCTTCCTTCATGCACATGTTGGCAGAGGGGCGCAGCGTGTTTGAATTTGGCGCCGCCAGCTTAGCTCTACCGATGTTGATGTCAGCACCACGCGGCGATGGACATCCGGTCATGGTACTTCCGGGATTTTTAGCCAGTGACATCAGTACCAAGCCGTTACGAGTTTTTCTAACATCAAAAGGCTATCAAGCTGTTGGCTGGGATTTGGGACGCAACTTAGGTAAACATTTGGTGGGCGGCAAGCACATCATCAGTGATGAGCTATTGGACAAGGTATTGACCTTAGCCGTGACACACAATCAACCCGTCAGTTTGATTGGTTGGAGTTTAGGTGGGATTTTAGCGCGTGAAATAGCGCGCCTAGCGCCCGAGTGTGTGCGGCAAGTGATTACCTTGGGTAGTCCATTTAATGGACCGCACGGTGCTGCGCCCATTGCCGCCAAACTTTTTGATCTTATTAATGGCGATGTGGCTAAAAAGAATCCACATGCTGTCGCGAAAATGCTTGAACCACCACCCGTGCCAACCAGTGCGCTGTATTCTCGTTCAGACGGTGTGGCGCATTGGCAGGCCTGTATCAATATGGTACCCGGCAGCCATGGGCATGTTGAAAATATTGAAGTTAAGGGAAGTCACATGGGACTGGGGCACAACGCTCAAGTATTATGGATCATCGCTGACCGCCTTGCTCAAGCGAGTGGCCAGTGGCAGCCATACACTGAGCGACGTCAGCGCCCAAGAACTTCAGCCCATTAAGCCTTGTTTGGAAAATGATGACGTGACAGAACCTGTATATCACCCGGAACAGCAAATCGACGCTAATGGACTGAGGCTTAATTTTGATAGCTTTGGTGACCCCGCCCACCCCGTAATGATTTTAGTGATGGGTTTGGCAACCCAGATGATCTTTTGGGATAAAAAGTTTTGTCGTCATCTTGCCCAACAAGGTTATTGGGTGATCCGCTTCGATAACCGCGATATTGGTAAAAGCACTTGGTTAAAAACAGCTAAGGTGCCAGGGGCCTTGGCTTTTTTAAGCAATATTGTATTTGCTAAGAAAATGAAAGCGCCGTACTTACTGGATGATATGGCTAATGATACCTTGGCCTTGATGGATGCATTGACCATCGCCAAGGCCCATGTGGTAGGGGCATCGATGGGTGGCATGATCGCGCAAATCATGGCCATCAAAGCTCCGCAACGGGTGGCAAGTTTAACCTCGATTATGTCCACCACTGGTGATCGTTCGCTACCTAAACCCAATAAAGCAACCAGTTTGAAATTGTTAGGCTCGCCACCGCGTGAAGAGCAGGCTTTTATTAAACATGGGGTCGACATCTGGCGAATTTTACATGGTGATCACTACCCCTTTGAGGAAGAGCGCATTACTCACATGCTGCAAAAAGCGAGGGCTAGAGGCGTTAATCCAGCCGGTGTAAGTCGCCAATTAGCCGCCATTTTGGGTTCAGCTGATCGAACCTCAACGCTGTCGGCATTGAAGATGCCGTGTCTCGTGATCCATGGTGATGCTGACCCCTTGGTGCCTGTTGAGTGTGGCAAAGCAACCGCTAAGGCTATCCCCCATGCTCAATTAAAGATCTATCCGGGCATGGGGCATACCATTCCGGTGGAAATTGCCGCTGATATTATTCAAACCATTGTCAGCATGACCAAGGCGGCCGACGAGTAGAGTATACGTTTAGCCCTTCATGGTAGTTCGCAGGTGGGTTTTGTTACCTGTTTATCCTATTTAAAACGGCTGAAAAGTCCATTAACACTGCGTACCATCCAGCGGGGATAGTGGGTGGCCCACTGCACAACCAACTTGTTAGCCAGTTTATCGAGAAAAACAACGTCGCCCTTCATGCTGGCTTTGTAGGCCTGTTCTGCCAGTTGCATGGGCTCGGCTTTTAGGAAACCCGGTATAAAGCGTTCTAGCCCGTCTGCATGACTGAGCATTTTGGTTTCTGTCATGCCAGGACACACACAGGTCACCGATACCCCAGTACCACGCAACTCTTCAGCTAAGGCTTCACTGAACGACAAAACAAAGGCTTTGCTAGCGCCATAAGCGGCAAAATTAGGGGTAGGCATGAAGCTGGCGATGTAGCCTAAATTAACAATTTTTCCGCGTCCACGCGTTATCATGGCTTGCATAAAATACCGCGTCAGGTTGACTACGCTGACCACGTTTAACTGCAGCAAATTATTAAGTTGCTGGAGGTTGCTCACGTACAGTTTTTCCACCTGCATCATGCCCGCATTATTCACCAATATGTCAATGTCGATCTGCGCTTCTTGGAGCTGAGTAAATAGCTGTAAAGCGGCATCACTGGGGACTAAATCCATGGCAATAACCAGCACATCTACGGCATATTTTGCTCTGATCTCGTCGGCCACTTGCTGCAATTTATCGTTATTGCGAGCCACTAATACCAGATTGTGCTGATGCTTTGCATAGATGTCGGCAAAACAACGCCCGATGCCTTCAGACGCGCCAGTGATCAGGGCAGTATTTAAATTTTGCATGGCACCTCCAATAGAATAATTATCAAGTGATTAAGGATCTTGCTCTTCATCGAGCCACGAGATTTGCTGAGGGTTCGTGACTTTTTGAGCTTTTGGGAGTTTAGATAATGCCGCGCGTTTTTTGCGCATAACACAAGCTTTAACGATTTTACTTTGCACGTCTTGGGGTAATTTTATCCAATGCAAACGTTCGTCCCGGGAGCGATAACAACCCAGACAATACCCCGTTGGCCCAGATTGGCAGACGCCAATACACGGACTCGTAATGTCAAAGATTTCTATTTGCCGCAAAGCATTGCCCTCAAGCCTCTGGAACAGACGTTACACACAACATCATAAACTTCATGATATGCCAAAAAGCCTCATGCTTACCACTTTATAGCGCTGCGTGGGAAAGCGAGGTTAAATGCTTTGGTCGTTACATGTAATTAAAATTGGCGCACGGCAAACTAAGGGTAAGAATAAGCGAGGAAAAAATGACGTGTTTGGTGGGCGTGGTGTAGGTCGTCCACAGCGTGGTAGAAAACCCTGTGACAAGCCACTTGGTCTTGTCACAGGGGGCGCAATCAAACTACCAGATTTTTACCCGATCTTCAGGAGCTAAATACATGGCATCACCCTCTTTCACATCAAATGCCTCATAGAAAGCATCCACGTTGGGCGCAATACCATTCACGCGGAATTCGCCTGGTGAATGTGGATCACTAAGCAGTTGTGCACGCAAGGCATCTTCGCGTGATTTACTGCGCCATACTTGGGCGTAACCCATGAAGAAGCGCTGCGCACCACTTAAGCCATCGATTTCAACGGCAGGTTGGCCGGCTAATGACATTTGATAAGCTTTATAACCAATGGTTACCCCGGCTAAGTCACCAATGTTTTCACCCAAGGTTAGGCTACCGTTGACGTTTTGCCCTTCAATTGGTTCGAACTTATCGTATTGGGCAACCAATTTTTTGCCTAATACATCAAACGCTGCACGGTCTTCGTCAGTCCACCAACTGCGCAGATTACCTTGACCATCATATTTAGAACCTTGGTCATCAAAGCCATGGCCGATTTCATGGCCAATGACTGCGCCGATAGCACCGTAGTTCACCGCATCGTCAGCGGTCATATCAAAAAATGGCGGTTGTAAAATCCCTGCTGGAAAGACAATTTCATTGCGCACTGGGCTGTAATAGGCATTGATGGTTTGTGGCGTCATGCCCCAATCCGCTTTGTCGACAGGTTTACCAATTTTGGCCACGTCTTCCATGTGATCAAACTTGGCATAACGCAAATAGTTACCGACCAAATCATCGGCTTTAATCTCTAAGTTTGTGTAGTCACGCCATTTATCGGGGTAACCAATTTTGGGGGTGAACGCCGCCAATTTTTCCAAGGCTTTGGCTTTGGTTTCATCACTCATCCATGCCAATTGTTGAATGCTTTCGCCGTAGGCTTTAGTTAAGTTCTTAACTAGGGCATCCATTTTGGCTTTGGCTTCAGGTGTAAAATAGCGCTCAACATATTGTTGACCCAATACTTCGCCTAATACACCACTGGTGGCATTAACGGCACGTTTCCAACGAGGTTGCTGCTCTGGAATGCCATTAAGGGTAGTGGAATGAAAGGCAAAATGCAGATCCACAAAATCTTGACTCAAGCGACTGGCAAAACTGTCCACTAAATTAAAGGCCAGGTAGTCTTTCCAAGTTTGCAGATCATGAGCAGCAAAAATAGTCGCAAACTTTTCAAAGTAGGGTAGGTTGCGCACAACCATGCCATCCACTGCACCGATGCCGCTGGCATCAGCATAAGCTTGCCAATCAAAACTGGCCATTAAGGCACTGACTTGGTCTTTGCTGAATTTATTGTAATTTTTCTCAGCATCGCGGCTTTCCACCCGAGATAAGTGGTTAGCGGCAATGTCTTTCTCTAAGGCCATAATACGTTTTGCTGCTTCTTGTGCATTGGCATTGCCGGCTTTGCTGAGAATATCTGCCATATATTTTTCAGTCGCAGTGCGGAAATTAACGTATTTTTCGTCTTCTTTGCTGTAATAGTCTCTATCTGGCAACGTTAATCCACTTTGGTACAAATACATGGTGACCGTTTCAGGATCTTTTGCATCGGGTGAGGTGTAGAAATTGAATGGTCCGCCAATACCCAATACATATAACTCGCCAAACTTAGCCGCAAGTTGTTCAGTGGTCTGGATGGCGGCGATGCTGTCCAACATGCCTTGTAAAGGGCTCAAACCCAACTCGTTGGCACGCTCTTCATTCATGTAGCTATTGTACATGTCGCCCAATTTTTGTGTATTGGAACCCGCTTCTGCACTAGTCGCTGCGGCTTCTTGAATTAACGACTTAAGGCGTTCTTGGGTATCATCGTACAGCACGTTAAAAATACCGTAACGGCTCTTATCCGCAGGAATTTCGGTGGTTTTTAACCATTCACCGTTTACATGGCGGAATAAATCGTCTTGAGCACGCACCGTTGCATCAACTGCCGTTAAATCAATGCCGGATTTTGCTGGCATTGCCTGCGTTTGTGCAACCTCAGATTGTGGCGCGGGGCTGCATGCAGCCAAGCCAAGGGCGATACTCACGCCAAGGGCAATTATACTTAGTTTTTTCATGTGATTTCCTCTGGAGTAGTGAGTTAACTCGCACAACCAACTTGGCTGACCTCGCTCTCACTTTCATTATTGTTAAGCTGAGCCCATTCATCTGCGAACCAGCAATACGTAGGCTGGCCAAGAGTCTACTGGTTGGCGGCATGGAGTGCAAAAGGATGTGAAGTTAAAGTGTGAACAATTGTTACAAATTTACCACGAGAGCTTGTCGGCCTTATCGATACCCTCAGCACGGGTATTTTTTGGCAGTGGGATCCATGGCACAGCCTGACATTGCTTGGTTAATTAAGGGGCTTGGGCACAGCGTTGAAACATCAGGCATAAAAAAGGGCCCTCAGGCCCTTTTCAAGATTCGATTACAGGTAACTTACTTCTTCTTGGCTTTGGGATTGGGCAAGTCAGTAATACTACCTTCGTAGATTTCTGCCGCTAGACCAATTGACTCGTTGAGCGTTGGATGAGCGTGAATGGTTAAGGCAATATCTTCCGCGTCTGCACCCATTTCAATAGCTAAACCAATTTCACCCAGCATTTCACCCGCGTTGATACCGATAATCGCCCCACCAATAATACGGTGAGAATCTTTGTCAAAAATCAATTTAGTCATACCTTCAGTGCGACCAGAAGCGATGGCTCGACCTGAGGCAGCCCAAGGGAAGGTGGCGGTTTCATAGCTTACACCTTGCTCTTTCGCTTCTTTTTCGGTTAATCCCACCCATGCGATTTCAGGGTCGGTATAGGCCACAGAAGGAATACACTTAGGATCAAAATAATGTTTTTTACCTGCGATCACTTCCGCGGCAACATGTCCTTCATGCACCGCTTTGTGCGCCAACATAGGCTGACCAACGAGATCGCCAATGGCATAAATATGCGCGACATTGGTACGCAGCTGTTTATCCACGTTGATAAAACCACGCTCGTCAACCGCCACACCGGCCTTGTCTGCATCAACTAATTTACCGTTTGGACGACGACCCACTGCCACCAACACTTTATCATAACGGACGGCCTCAGCAGGCGCTTGTTTACCTTCAAAGCTGACATACAAACCGTCTTTTTTGGCTTCGACAGCCGTGACCTTGGTTTCTAACATTACGTTGAACTTGTCTTTAACGTACTTTTGGTAAATCTTGATGATGTCTTTGTCGGCAGCAGGTACCAATTGATCGAGGAATTCTACCACGTCAATCTTTGAACCCAAGGCGCGATACACGGTACCCATTTCTAATCCAATAATACCGCCACCCAGTACCAACATTTTCTCAGGTACATCGCTTAACTCGAGTGCGCCAGTGGAATCAATAACGCGCGGATCATCTTTAGGGATAAACGGTAAGCTCACCGGTTCTGAGCCACCGGCAATAATGGCGTTTTCAAACGATATAAGGGTCTTACCGTCTTTGCCTTGTACTTCTAAGGTATTGCTTGAGGTAAATTTGCCGTAACCTTGCACAAATTGCACTTTGCGCATTTTAGCCATGCCGGACAAGCCTTTAGTTAACTGGCCTACAACGCTATCTTTCCACGCACGCACTTTGTCTAAATCAATGTTTGGCTCGCCAAAACTAATGCCATGAGCGGCCATTTCTTTGGCATCATCAATGACTTTGGCAACGTGCAACAATGCCTTGGACGGAATACAACCAACGTTTAAGCAAACGCCGCCTAGGGTGTCGCGGGCGTCGACAATAACGGTGTCGATGCCTAAGTCAGCCGCTCGAAACGCCGCAGAGTATCCACCCGGACCTGCGCCTAATACGACTAACTGAGTTTTAATTTCGCTCATTGTGACCTCAATCTCTTTGAATATACATTTAATGAATTTTACCCGCCGGAATTCTACCGAGTCGTCAGTGACTTAGCAAAGAAAAGGCGCGTTAACGCCTTATTTTGCTGGCTTATAACAGCATTTGGCGAATGTCACCCAGCACATTACTTAAATGTACCGCGAAGCGCGCCGCCACTGCACCGTCGATGACCCGGTGGTCATAAGACAACGACAGGGGTAACATCAGGCGTGGTTCGAATTCTTTACCGTTCCACTTGGGTTTCATCTCGCTGCGCGATACGCCCAAAATCGCCACGTCAGGGGCGTTTACAATGGGCGTAAACATCGTGCCACCAATACCGCCTAAGCTCGAAATGGTAAAACAACTGCCCTGCATATCAGCGGCTTTTAGTTTGCCGTCCCGGGCCTTGATGCTGATTTCAGTCAGTTCACGCGACAACTCATGAATGCCTTTTTTGTCTACATCACGCACTACTGGCACCACCAAGCCGCTCGGCGTTTCAACCGCAATACCAATGTGGTAGTACTTTTTCTCAATCAGGCTTTCACCCGATTCTGATAAAGAAGAATTGAAGACCGGATAGGCTTTTAGGGCATCCGCCACGGCTTTCATCATAAACACTAAAGGAGTGATTTTTACACCTAATTTGCGTTTTTCCGCCACAGCATTTTGTTCTTTACGGAACTCTTCTAAGGCGGTGATATCGGCTTCTTCAAACTGTGTGACATGGGGAATGGTGACCCAATTACGGTGCAAGTTTGGTCCCGATATTTTTTGGATACGGGTCAAAGGAACTTCAACTACCTCACCAAATTTGGCGAAATCCACTTTGGGTGGCGCCAATACTTGCAAGCCGCCTGAACCTGCACTCACTGAGCTGCCAGGATTCATCTTCGGACGGGATAACTCATATTTTACAAAGCTTTGAATGTCTTCTTTCAAAACCCGTTTTTTCGGGCCAGTGCCATTCACTTGGCTGAGGTCTACGCCAAACTCGCGTGCCAAACGACGCACCGAGGGCGAGGCATGCACCTTACCGCCTTTAGGGAGTTCACCTGCCGATGGATGATGAGGAACCGGTGGAGCTTTGGGTGCTGGCGCACTGCTTGGCGCAACAGGGCTCACCGTAGGTGCGGCAGCCGAATTCGCTTGTGCAACAGCAGGTTTGTTCGTTTGACTTGCTCCTTTGACTTCCAGCAACAGCACTAAAGAGCCTTGAGATACTTTATCCCCCACTTTGACTTTCAGTTCTTTTACCACGCCAGCTTTAGGGGCGGGCACGTCCATGGTTGCTTTGTCGGTTTCCAAGGTAATGAGTCCAGCCTCTGCCTCGATGCTGTCGCCTACTTTCACCAATACGTCGATGATATCCACATCAGTGGCGCCACCAATATCGGGCACCGTTACTTCCATCAGGCTCGCTTCGCTATTGTGTTGCTCGGCGCTGGGCGAATCAGAGGCCGTCGATGTTGGCTCAGCATCTTGTGTGGCTGGGGCTGGTTGCGCCGCTTGTTGTTCACCAGCTAGTTCCAACATCAGAACCACACTGCCCTCAGAGACTTTGTCGCCAAGTTTGACCTTGAGTTCCTTCACCACCCCAGCACTAGGGGAGGGTACATCCATGGTAGCTTTGTCAGTTTCTAAGGTGATCAATCCGGTTTCGGCATCAATACGATCACCCACTTTAACCAATACGTCGATAATATCGACATCAGTTGCGCCACCAATATCCGGGACAGAGACAGCTATCACTTTGCCTGCGGAAGGCTGAGTTTGTGTGTCTGCCGGTGCTGGTGTGGCAGATTTGTTTGACTCGGGTTTCGCAGCTGGCGCGGGTGTTTTGGCAGCATCCGTCGCAGCGGCTAGTTTCATGATCAAACTGTTTTGACTGACCTTGTCGCCGACCTTGACTAGAATTTCACCCACTTTTCCCGCGAAGGGTGAAGGGATGTCCATGCTGGCTTTGTCGCTTTCAACGGTAATCAAGGGTGCTTCTGCACCCACGTTGTCACCCACGGCCACACAAATTTCAATGACTTCTACTTCTTCGCCACCGACATCTGGTACCAATACATCTTTTAAATCTGACATCTTGATTGTCTCCAATTCGGTTAAGCGTAAAGCGGATTGATCTTGCTGCCATCAATGGCAAAGTCTTTCAGCGCAGCAACCAATACTTTTTTATCGAGTTCTCCCGATTTAACCAATTCACTGAGCGCTGCCACGGCGATAAAGCTGGGATCCACTTCGAAATGACGACGTAAATTGGCACGACTGTCTGAACGACCAAAACCATCAGTACCTAGCACCTTATATGCACCCGGCACATAGGCGCGGACTTGATCAGAATACGCTTTGACGTAATCCGTTGCGGCAATTGTTGGGCCTTTGTTGCCCTTGCTAAGTACCTGAGTGATGTAAGGCACTTTTTCTTTGCCCTCAGGGTTAAGCATGTTAAAGCGCTCACAATCCAAACCGTCACGTCCTAATTCATTAAAAGAGGTTACGCTGTAGACTTCTGAACTAATGCCAAATTTTTCGTCAAGTAAAGCAGCTGCCGCACGTACTTGCAGCAATATAGTGCCTGAGCCTAACAACTTCACCTGCAGTTTGTTTTTGGCTTTGCCGACTTTATCGAGCAAATAAATACCTTTCACAATGCCGTCTTCACAGCCGCTTGGCATTTCAGGTTGGATATAATTTTCGTTCATTACGGTTAAGTAATAAAACACGTTCTCCTGATTTTCGAACATACGGCGCATACCGTCTTGCACGATAACCGCTACTTCATAACCATAGGTAGGATCGTAGCTAATACAGTTGGGGATGAGGGAGGCTTGAGTATGGGTTTGCCCATCTTGGTGTTGTAAACCTTCACCATTTAAGGTGGTGCGACCTGCCGTACCGCCCACTAGGAAGCCACGTGCTTGGCTGTCACCTGCCGCCCATGCCATATCACCTACACGTTGGAAACCAAACATAGAGTAATAGATGTAAACCGGGATCATCGGTAAGTCGTTGGTAGAATACGACGTACCCGCTGCCACCCAAGATGCCATGGCACCCAACTCGTTGATGCCTTCTTGTAGTACCTGGCCTTGTTTATCCTCGCGATAATAGGCCACTTGATCAGCATCTTGCGGCACGTATTTTTGGCCTTGGCTTGAATAAATACCCACTTGACGGAACAAACCTTCCATACCAAAGGTACGCGCTTCGTCAGGAATGATGGGCACAACGCGGCCACCCACTTGCTTGTCTTTGAGCATGACCGTGAGGACACGAACAAAGGCCATGGTGGTAGAGATCTCGCGATCGCCAGACCCTTTGGTAATGGCTTCAAAGGCTTTCAGTGGAGGCGCGGGTAAATCTTCGCTACTTTTTGCCAAACGCACCGGCATGTAGCCGTGCAAGGCTTCGCGGCGGCTGCGCAAGTACTTCATTTCGGCACTGTCGTCGGCAAATTTAAAGTAGGGCAATTCGGCAACTTCTTCATTTGATAAAGGAATATGGAAGCGATCGCGATATTGTTTAATCGCTTCAACGTCCATTTTTTTGACGTTGTGCGCGATGTTTTTACCTTCGCCGGCACTGCCCATGCCATACCCTTTAACCGTTTTGGCTAAGATAACTTGTGGACGCCCTTTGGTGTCCACCGCACGTTTGTACGCAGCATACACTTTGACAGGGTCATGGCCGCCACGGTTCAAACGCCAAATATCTTCATCAGACATATTGGCCACCATGTCTTTTACCTCAGGATATTTGCCAAAGAAGTATTCACGGGTGTAGGCACCGCCCTTAGCTTTGTAATTTTGATATTCGCCGTCCACTGTCTCGTTCATGATGTCAAGCAGTTTGCCCGTAGTATCACGTGCGAGCAGGGGGTCCCAATACCGCCCCCAGATGACTTTTATGACTTCCCAACCGGCACCACGGAAGGTGCCCTCTAATTCCTGAATGATTTTGCCGTTGCCTCGCACCGGTCCATCAAGACGCTGCAGGTTGCAATTCACAACAAAGGTCAAGTTGTCGAGGCCTTCACGGGTAGCTAAACCAATCGCCCCCAAACTTTCTGGCTCGTCCACTTCGCCATCGCCCATGAAGCACCATACACGTTGCTCAGAACAATCTTTTAAACCACGGTTAGTGAGATATTTTAAAAAGCGCGCAAGATAAATGGCCTGCATGGGGCCTAAGCCCATGGACACCGTCGGGAATTGCCAAAAGTCAGGCATCAATTTCGGGTGAGGATAACTGGATAAACCCTTACCATCGACTTCTTGTCGGAAGCCATCAAGTTGCTCAGCACTCAAGCGACCTTCGATATAGGCGCGGGAATAAATACCGGGGGAAACGTGACCTTGCACAAATAAAAAGTCACCGCCGTCTTTATCGTTTGGTGCGCGGAAAAAATGGTTAAAACCCACATCATATAACATGGCCGACGAGGCAAAACTTGAAATGTGACCGCCTAAATCTAAGTCTTTTTTCGATCCTCGCAATACCATCATTAAGGCATTCCAACGAATGGCGTTACGAATTTTTGCTTCTAAAGTTTGGTCACCAGGCATGGTGGGCTCTTGCCCAGCTGGAATGGTATTAATGTAAGCGGTAGTGGCATCGTAGGGCAAATGCGCCCCATTACGCCGAGCTTTTTCGATCAGACTCTCTAAGAGAAAATGCGCTCGCTCAACCCCTTCTTCTTCAAGGACAGTTTCGAGAGAGTCTAACCACTCTTGCGTTTCTTGTGGATCCACATCCGAATGCATCATATCTGCCATGGTGCTTTCCTATTTTAGTAAGTTAATGTTGACACTTATTGCCAACCCGTAAGAATAGTCAACTTTCAGACTTCAGGGTTAAATATCAATAAGTTATTTAATACAGCGGCAAAATTAAGCTTCATCGCTGGTTTATTTCACTTCAATACGCCGCAGTGCGCGTTGCATACGCATATCTTGGCGGTTAATGTTCAATAAAGTTTCTTCTATGTACGCTAGGTGTTCATTGCTAGCATGACGAGCCAATTCTGGATCACGCGCTAGAATGGCTTGTACAATTTTTTTTCGTTGCTGATTTATCGCCTGTTGGGCATCCGCTTGGTTCATCAACACATCGAGATTTCGTTTGATATTGTCTTGCAACATACTGCGCAGACTGCGCATGGCATGCAGTAACACCATGTTATGTGCGGCTTGTGCCATAGTCAGGTAGAAATGCACCAAGGCTTTGGCTTCGGCAGCATTGTCAGTGCTTTCATTTTCACCAGACAGCTGTTCTAAGGCCAACTGCAGTGCTTGATAATCCTCAGGTTGACCACGCAATGCGGCATAATACGCCGCCATTCCTTCAAGAGCGTGGCGAAATTCCAGTAAATCAAACTGCATTTCCGGTTTGTCTGCTAACAGCATCAGCAAAGGATTACTGATCAAATCATTCAGCTTGGCTTTAACAAAAGTGCCGCCACCTTGTTTACGCTCGATGAGGTCTTTTGCTTCCAGTTTTTGAATGGCTTCGCGCACTGAAGGGCGCGACACGGCAAACGTCTCGGCCAGCTCTCGCTCGGGTGGCAGTTTTTGCCCCCCTAAAAAGGTGCCGTCTACGATCATGGTTTCAATTTGTTCCATGATTTCGTCCGACAATTTTCGCGACTGAACTTTACGCATTAATCACTTTTACACCATTCCCAGTATTTACCTTGGCTCACCGAAGTGCTATTTGGTAAATTGGTAAGACCATTTAACCCGATAGCTTAGTAGACAATCTGAATGGGGTAAACAGGAATTTTAAAGTGACGTGCAGAACGGTGCAAAAAAAAAGCCTGCAAGGCTATTAAAATAGCGGCTTGCAGGCAATATTTGAGGTCATCAGACCAGCTAGTTTAACCAGCCAGTTAAGGTGAGTAGGGCAATCACTACTAATAAAAACATCACATTTCGCTTAGCTAAACGCACCAACATACAGGGCTCTTGGGTACAATCTTCATCGTCTGGCTCAATTTCTTCTGCTTGTTTAGCTACATCGAGTAATAATGTTTTTGCTGGAACATTCGGTTCAATGGCATGGCCTATCCATGTGGGAAGGGCCTTAGAAAAATGCCCCACTAATAAAAAGCCAAGTGCAGTAATTCGCACTGGTACCCAGTCAAGTATGTGCAAAAATGCAGTGGCATAACGAGCAGCGGGATGAGCTGTTTTAGTCAGGTGTTCTTGCATGGCTAGGGTCAGTACATACAGTAAAGCGCCACTAGCACCTAAGGCGCTGAACCATAAGATAACAGCGGCATAGTGCTGATAGTTCTGCCACACCAAGTTATGCCCAAAAGAATTAATGCTGCCCTCTTCATCACCAAGTTGTTCTGCATAGAGGCTGCAGGCTTCAAGATCACCGCGATTTGCCGCTTGTAGAAAACATTCATAGGTTGCCCTGACGACGGGACAACCGATGCAAACCATGAGTATCAGCGTGCTCAATACCAACTCAACAAAACTGCCGCTCAAGCGCTGCACCACAATGTAGACCAGTAGAGTCGGCACCAACACGATGGCTAACCACCACCAATTTTGTTTAGCTTGGCTGTGGCTATGAATATCGCTAGCGTTGTGGACTATCCGCTGGAAGTAATAGTCAAACTGCCAGTACTGAGACTTTGTGGTCATTCGCTCTGCCATTAACACCAACAATAAACTGATTATTGTCATCTTTGCTGTTCTCCGAGTATAGGTGCTTGAAAAGGCGTCATCGCGGCAATGTTATTACTCATATTGGCTGAGACTTAACCAGTGCTTGCCTAAACGCTGGCCAGTTAAAACCAACGCCAGGATCAGTCTTCCGCCCCGGCGCAATGTCGTTATGTCCCACAATACGTGAAAGTGTAATCAGTGGGAACTGTTGCATAATAAAGTGTGTTAACTCAAGCAAACTGCGATATTGCAGATCACTGTAGCCACTAATATCCGTTCCTTCTAGTTCAATGCCAATGGAATAATCGTTGCAGCGATTCACCCCTTGATAGCTGGATAACCCAGCATGCCACGCGCGTTTTGAAAACGGTACGAGTTGACTTATTTTGCCAAGACGGTCAATAAAACAATGGGCAGACACACGCATAGTGTGAATATCTGCAAAGTAGGGATGTTCAGTGGCGTCTAATTCCCCCGCAAAAAATTGTTTTACATGCTGACTGCCAAATTGCCCGGGTGGCAGTGAGATATTATGGACCACCAATAAAGAGATAGGGCTATTCGCTGGTCTGTCATCAAAATGCGTACATGGCCAGCGTTCTGATTTGGCAAAGTATTCTGCTGTAGGCAAGTGCTTGATAATGTTATTCTTCTAAGACAAATAAAGGGGCTAGGGTTATCATAGCAAACATCCTTTAGACTTAGTCAATATAAAGCACAACAGAGACTATGCATGTATCGCTATCTTAGTGATCAAGCGTATTTTCTTAGCACAAATGTCAGCCCTTTTGAGGCATTTTGAATGACCACTTGGAGATAATTTTGACGGATCAACAAAGCAAAATCGGCAAAGGCATGTTAATCGTGGCATGGGTGGTTGGCCTTGGTTTATTAACGTTGCTGTTTGAACGTCAATTAAGTGAGCAATTTAATCCAAACACACAACCTCAGTCACAAACTGCAGGTGGTATAGCTGAAGTACGCTTGCAGCAAAATCGAAACGGACACTATGTGACCAACGGGTTGATTAACGGCCAACCAGTCGTTTTTTTTGTGGATACCGGAGCAACTGCAGTATCGATACCTCAGCACATCGCACAGCAAGTTAATTTAGTGCCTGGCGCGCGCTACAAAGTGCAAACGGCAAACGGCACGATAACGGTTGCCCAAACGAAGATTGATCGCTTGGTCATCGGCGATCTGCAACTCTTTGATGTGGATGCAAATATCAATAGCTTTGATGATTCAGACCATATCTTGCTTGGCATGAGTGCCTTGAAACGTTTGGAGTTCACGCAAAAAGGCGAATGGCTGATCTTAAAAAACCTCGTTGAGTGAAACTGCCCAGCAAAAACTCAACCTTTATCATTACAACCTGAAATATGAGATACAACGTTGACAACACATATTAAACAATCGGTAAAAATCGCCTTGGCTGAAGACCTCAATGGTTTACCTGCAAGTCAAGGCGACATCACGGCTAATCTGATACCCATGCAGCAACAATTGCAGGCTGAGGTAATAACCCGCGAAGATTGCGTTTTAGCTGGCTGCGCATGGGTTGAAGAAACGTTTCAACAAGTGGACCCGACAATTCACCTACGGTGGTTAGCTAAGGACGGTGACAAGCTAACAGCAGGCAATAAAATTTTTACAGTACAAGGCCCAGCGCGGGGTATTTTGACCGCAGAACGCACAGCCTTGAATTTCTTACAGACCCTCAGTGCCACCGCAACCGAAGTTGCGAGCTACGTGGCTGAATTAACAGGTACACATACCAAACTACTGGACACACGTAAAACACTGCCTGGCCTTCGACATGCACAAAAATACGCGGTGATATGCGGTGGTGGGTATAATCATCGCATTGGTTTGTTCGATGCATACCTAATTAAAGAAAATCACATTATGGCTTGTGGTTCTATCGCCGCCGCAGTGACTGCTGCACGACAACAACATGCAAATGTTAAAGTAGAAGTAGAAGTAGAATCTATTGACGAACTCAATCAAGCCATAGCCGCTGGAGCTGATATTGTGATGTTAGACAATTTTAGCTTGCCACAGATTCGTCAAGCGGTTGCCGTTAATCAAGGGCAGGTAAAACTCGAAGTGTCAGGGAATGTGACACGGGAAAGTTTGCGTGAATTAGCCATGACCGGCGTAGATTATATCTCCAGTGGTGCCCTAACCAAGCACATTCAAGCCATTGATTTATCATTAAGGGGCAGTCACACTCTTTAAAGGTCTGAATTAACAGCAGTTTTACGACTCAGACTTAGGTATATGCCTGCATACTTGTCAGAATACTAAGTCGTTCTATACTGAACAGGAATTTAAAAAACGCCATGCAACAGACCCTGTCATTGGCACTACTTGTAAAACCACAATGCACTGAAAGGTGTTGGAGATTTAAACCATGAACATGAATCAATTGAACAACGTTAAAAAACAAGGCGGCTTCACACTAATCGAATTAATGATTGTGGTTGCCATCATCGGTATCTTAGCCATGATCGCGTTACCTGCTTACCAAACTTACACCGCTAAAGCCGGTTACAGTGAAGTAGTATCGGCTGCTGGCCCTGCTAAAACAGCTGTAGAAGTATGTGTACAAACAGGTATCCCAGCTGATTGTTCTACCATTGCTGCACAAGCTGGTTGGGCAGCAAGTCCACTGGTTAACACTGTTGCTTTAGGCGGCTCTGCAGCAGCTGGCTATACCATTACTGTTACGCCAAACGCTGGTGTACGTAGCGGTGTAACTGCAGCTGAAACCTACGTTGCAACTGGTACTGTAGCGAACGGTACAGTAACTTGGGTGGTAACAGGTGGTTGTACTACAGCTAACTTGTGTTAATCACTGAGTAGCAACAAGCCTTAAGAATTAAGTGAAGCCCGGACTTGTCTGGGCTTTTTCATTTTAGCGTTAAACAGGTACCCAGATTATGGCAACGGCTCCTACCACCTTTGTATATACCGGCTCCAACAAGCGCGGCCAAGCAGTCAAAGGCGAAATATCGGCAACGTCAGTATTGGAGGCCAAAAATCTGCTCAGGCGCCAAGGTATTTCTGCTAAGCGTGTGAAAAAATTTGCCAAACCGCTGTTTGGTAAAGGCACAGAAAAAATCAAACCCACTGATATCGCCGTATTGTCGCGGCAGATTGCGACCATGCTCAGTGCGGGGGTAACCTTGATTCAAACTATCGACATGATTGCCCAAGGTCACTCAAACATGAACATGCGTAAAATGTTGGGTGAGATCAGTAATGAGGTTAAAGCGGGTAACCCACTGTCGAATTCTTTGCGCAAACACCCAGAACAATTTGACGACTTGTATTGTGATTTAGTTGAAACGGGTGAGCAAAGTGGTGCTTTAGAAACCATTTACGACCGAATTGCCATCTACAAAGAAAAAGCCGAAGCCCTTAAATCAAAAATTAAAAAAGCGATGTTTTATCCTGTCGCCGTTATTGTGGTGGCGTTTATTGTGACCACGATTCTGTTGATTTTTGTGGTACCCCAATTCGAAGAAATATTCAGCAGTTTCGGCGCTGAACTCCCCGCGTTCACCCAATTTGTTTTGATGATCTCCCGTTTCTTACAAGACTACGGTTTATTTGTAGGCGCAGGATTATTTGCTGCGAGTTACTTGTTTGGTCGAGCGCATAAAAAGTCGAAAAAATTACGCGATGCAGTGGATAAAAAAATACTTAAGATCCCAGTTATTGGGGAGATTTTGAAAAAGGCCTCGGTGGCGAGGTTTACACGCACCCTTGCCACAACCTTTGCTGCAGGTGTGCCTTTAATTGGTGCGTTAGATTCCGCAGCGGGAGCGGCCGGTAATGCGGTATTCCGTGATGCTATTTTATTTGTGAAAAAAGAAGTGGCGGGTGGTATCCAAATGAATACTGCCATGCGCGCTACTGGTGTTTTCCCAGAAATGGTGGTGCAGATGATTGCCATTGGTGAAGAAGCCGGTGCGGTGGATGAAATGCTCAGTAAAATCGCCACCATTTATGAAGCGGAAGTAGACGACATGGTGGATGGTTTAACCAGCTTACTCGAACCCATGATCATGGCCGTATTGGGCGTGGTTATTGGTGGTTTGATTGTCGCCATGTACCTGCCCATCTTCGAAATGGGTAATGTTATCTAGTTTGTTTTGTCAGAAAAACGCATGGTATGCCCATGGTTTTTCTGGCAAGCTTGCTACCTTACGAAGCTACCAAATTTAGCGTACTCTTGTCATTTATCCAGCTCTTAAAGAGCCATCACAATAAGTAATGTCCTATGCATGCGCCCCTGCAATTAATGGCTGAATCGCCAACGGTTTTTATCTCCTTCGTTTTTGTACTCAGCTTGTTAGTCGGGAGCTTTTTAAATGTGGTGATCTACCGTTTGCCCCTTATGTTAGAGCGGGATTGGAAAGATCAATGCCGTCAATATTTGGGAACTGAGGGCGACGTTGCCGCTCATAATGCATCGCCGCCGACTTTCAATTTAATCAAACCTGATTCTACTTGCCCGCATTGCCAACATAAAATACGTGCTTGGGAGAACATTCCTGTCGTCAGCTGGCTGATGTTACGGGGAAAATGCAGCCAATGTCGGCAAAGCATTTCAATTAGGTATCCGCTAGTTGAACTTGCCACTGCCACGCTAAGTGCCGTGGCTGCATGGCATTTTGGCTTTGGTCCAGCCGCAGCCATCGCAATCGTAGCAACCTGGTTATTGTTAGCTATGACCTTTATCGATCTCGACACGATGTTGCTCCCCGATCAACTCACCCTCGGCCTGTTATGGTTAGCGCTACTCAGTAGTATGCATAACACCTTTGTTTCACCAAGTGATGCCATTCTGGGGGCTGCCTTGGGATATTTGAGTCTTTGGAGCTTGTATTGGGCGTTCAAATTACTCACCGGCAAGGAAGGCATGGGTTATGGTGACTTTAAATTATTGGCCGCTTTAGGGGCGTTGGTGGGATGGCAATATTTGCCGGTGGTGATTTTGCTCTCATCCTGCGTGGGCGCAGCGGTCGGTCTGACCCTCATCGCATTTAAAGGCAAAAACAGAAGTTATGCCATACCTTTTGGACCTTATTTGGCCGCTGCGGGTTGGTTATGTTTGCTCTACGGAGACTGGCTTGTGGCACAGTATTGGCGTTGGATCTTGCCCTAATGCTACGTCGTCAAGATCGTGTTCATCTTTGTGAAAAGTTCTGCCGATGAGTCAGTTTGTGGTAGGGGTAAGCGGTGGCATCGGTAGCGGTAAAACCACGGTTACGGACATGTTTGCCGAATACGGCATTGATGTTATCGATGCCGATGTTATTGCACGCCAAGTGGTCGAGCCGGGCAGTCTTGCTTTAAACGCCATTGTGGAAAAATTCGGCCCCAGCATTATACAAGACGATGGTCACTTAAACCGCCAAACCTTGCGAGCCACGGTGTTCAGCGATGCTGCCCTAAAAACCTGGTTAAACAACTTACTTCATCCTTTAATTCGTGTGCAAATGCAGGAGCAAACACTTGCTGCTGGCTCGTCTTATTGTCTGCTCAGTGTGCCCTTGTTGGTAGAGAACAACCTGACGACTTTGGTGAACCGCGTGTTGATTGTTGATGTGAGCGAAGTGACACAAATTGAGCGCAGTGTATTGCGCGATAAAAGTAATGCAGAGCAAATTCGCGCCATTATGCGTGCACAAGCTAGCCGAGCCGAACGGTTAGCTTGCGCTGATGATGTTGTCAACAACGAGGGTAGTGTGCGGGAACTGAGGCCTCAAGTTGAGAAACTGCATGCCATGTATTTGCGCCTGAGTCAGGGCAGCACATAGTCTGATAACGACAGTAAACTTCAAGGCGAAAGCAGCCTATTGATTTGATTAAATTTTCTTTACAAGGCAGAATGCGCCTGATAACTACAGCACTTCTCAACATCGAGTAAACTACACTATGTCACAGGCTATTTATGAATTTCCGCTCAATGAAAAGGTCAGAACCTATCTGCGCCTTGAGCAGTTGTTCAAACAACTTGTGAACGCCAATTCCGGTACAGAAGACTGGCAATTTATCAATTTTCTCAGCTCCTTGTTTACCCTATTAGACTTGCTTGAGCGTATCGATTTGCGCAACGATATTCTCAAAGATATTGAATTACATGAAAAAAATTTGGTGATTTGGTCGCAGCACCCCGATATCGATAACGAAGCATTGCAGCTTTCATTACAAAAAATTCTGCGTTTACGTGAATCCTTAAAAGGCACCAAAAAAATTGGTGCTGACCTCAAAGAAGACAGATTTTTAGCGTCAATACGTCAACGTTTTACCATTCCAGGTGGCACCTGCAGTTTTGATTTGCCCAACTTGCATTATTGGTTGCGTCAGCCGCCTGCTGAGAAACTGCGCTGTGTTAAAGGGTGGATGGCCGAATTAGCCGCCATGCAAGCGGGTGTAGCGATTACCTTGTCATTTTTGCGTGAGCGCGGTCGTTTCAATCCCATCGTGGCTGAGAAGGGTTTTTTTCAGGGTGTGGCGGAAGACAAAAACGAACTAATACGTGTGATCAGCAATACCGACGAGGGCTATTACCCTATGTTGAGTGGCAATAAATATCGTTATGCTATTCGCTTCACCTTGTTTAGCCCCACGCTGCAAGGCAGGTCTGGTGTGGATTCCGTGGTGCAATTTAAACTTGCCTGTTGTTAGCTTTTAAGATGAAAGTAGCTTGTCCGCAATGCCAAAAACCCGTGGAATGGAACGCTAGCAGTATCTATCGGCCGTTTTGCTCCAAACAATGTCAGTTGATTGACTTGGGTGAATGGGCCAATGAAGAAAAAGCGATTCCCTGCGCACCCAATAAAGATCAACAAATCCAAGCGCTACCTGATGTTGAAGACATTGAAGCCTTGCTTGCCCAGCAAGGTGATGATTTTTTCAAATAGCGTGAGTGCCCTTAGTTTCTCAAATGCTATGATTAAATATCACGGCTTTAATCTTTTTTATCGATTAAAGTGATTGCTTTATGTTCGTGGCTATGTGATTAATCAAGGGCTATAGTGCTTCCATCGAACTACACCAATCAATGGAGCATCAATATGTCACAATCTCAATTTCCAGAAAAAGTAGGCCAAGCTGTGCCTAAAGTTACGTTTGCCACGCGTGTTAATGACGAGTGGGTTAAACGCACCAGCGACGAGTTATTCAAAGGCAAAACAGTGGTTGTTTTTTCTTTGCCTGGCGCCTTTACGCCCACGTGTTCATCAACCCATTTACCGCGTTACAATGAATTGGCCTCAACGTTTAAGGCCAACGGCGTAGACGACATTATATGTATGTCGGTCAATGATACCTTTGTAATGAATGCGTGGGCAGCCGACCAAGAAGCCGCGAATGTGACCTTGATCCCCGACGGTAATGGTGAATTCACTGAAGGAATGGGCTTGTTGGTAGACAAAGCTGACTTGGGTTTTGGCAAACGCAGCTGGCGTTACTCGATGCTGGTCAGAGATGGCATTGTCGAAAAAATGTTCATTGAACCCAACAAACCGGGTGATCCCTTTGAAGTGTCAGATGCTGATACCATGTTGAGTTACATTGCACCCAATGCAGTAAAACAATTGCCCACCACTATACTCACCAAACCTGGCTGTCCCTTCTGTGCCAAAGCCAAAGTGTTACTGCACGAAAAAGGCATGCAGTACGAAGAGTTAGTCATGGGTAAAGATGTGTCGTTTACCAGTTTAAAAGCCCTGTCCGGTCGTGAGACTTGGCCACAAGTGTTTATCGATGGTAAACACATTGGTGGTAGTGATGACTTGGCGGCCTATCTAGCCTAATCAAGCAACACGTTTATCCGATACAAACGGCGCCACTGGGCGCCGTTTTTGTTGTCAGTTATGGGTGTTGATAAAGCAATGGCTTATGCCAATTTAGCTGGTTATAGTAAGGCACCAATTTACATAAAAAATAGTGACATCATGAAGATAAACTTGGTGCGTCAACTTTTCACCCTTTGCGCTCTGGCCACATGGTCTTGTCAACACCTGTATGCCCAAGCACTCGACCTTGCCTTTGATCGCTTCGAACAAATTTATCAGCAAGAACTAGGATCAAGCCAAGCCTGCCCCAAGCCCTCTGAACATGAGTTTACCGTATGTTCTGAGGCGCTACGGAATAAAGGCAATGCGCCCTATATACTGCACCATAACGAGCCACGCGCAAAAGTGATTGTCTTGTTTCATGGTTTGAGTGATTCCCCGTTTTATTTTCGCTCCATCGCCCAGTCTCTATATGAGCAAGGTTATAACGTCGTAGTGGCGTTGTTGCCCGGGCACGGCAAAAAAGACGCCGACGCCGACATGCAAGACAGCAATTTAGCTGAGCGGTGGCGTCAACATGTGGCCACTATCGTCGAGTTTTCCGCGGGTTTAGGGGAGAAAGAATATATTGGCGGTTTCTCCACTGGCGGCGGTTTAGCCAGTGAATATATATTGATGCACCCCAACAAAGTCAGAGGCTTATTGTTATTTTCCGGTGCGCTGCGTCTTGATTCCACGGTGGAAACGATGGCGAATATTTGGGGCATGCGCTGGGTCGCAAAAACCTTAGACGGGGATTATCAAACAGACGGGCCGAATCCCTTTAAATACCCAAGTGTGTCTTCATTTGCCGCTTTGCAACTCGTGGATGTAATTGCATCAACGCGGGATCTAATGGCAGATAAAGTCAGTTTAAATTTACCCATTTTTGCGGCGCATTCAGCCGCCGATACAACAACCCTGATTAAAGGCGTTCGCGATTTATTGGCATACAACCAAGGGCAAAGTGAGTTGTTTGAAATTGACGCGCAATATCAAGTTTGTCACGCCAACGTCGTGATTAACGAGGCACAATTGCAGGCCATGCAATACGATATGAATGCCGCCAAAGACAAAGAAGGCTGTGAATTACCGGGGGCTAATCCGCAACACGACAAGATGATAGCGGCCCTGCACGCCTTTTTGCAGGCCAATTGAGCATGCACACGCGGGTTGCCTTGCTACGTGGCATCAATGTCGGTGGTAAACACTTGATAAAAATGGCCGACTTAAGCGCCTTAATGCAACAACATGATTGTCAGCAAGTACGAACCTATATTCAAAGTGGCAATCTTGTTTTTCACCACACCAATGCCCAACAAACTGAACTGGCTGCGCAACTTTCTGCGTTAATCAGTCAGCGTTTTGGTTTTGCCGTGCCTGTTTATTTATTAACAGGCCAATGCTTTCTTGAGATAGTCGCCAGCAATCCTTTTGCGCAAGCAAGCCTTGATGGTAAAAGCGTACACGTGTATTTTTTAGAACATGCAGCAAGAGCCGCAAACCACACTAAACTCATGCAATTGAAACACCCAAGTGAACAATATCACCTCACCGATAAGGCCTTTTATCTGTTTGCGCCACAAGGGGTTGGGCGTTCAAAATTGGCCGCCAAGGTGGATAAATGTTTAGGGGTAAACACCACGGCGCGTAACGCTAACACTTTGTGTAAACTTCGAGACATGCTTAGCTAAGCCTCAGTATGAATCACAATGCAGAATGACAACATGTCAGCACCCTACGTACTTTTTGGCACAGCATTTTCGTTGTACACGGCAAAACTACGTGCCTATCTGCAGCTCAAAAACATTCCATTTGTAGAAAAACTCGCCACCCGTGCAGTTTATAAAAAACAGATCGTGCCCAATACGGGGGTGCGTATTATTCCGGTGTTACTCACTCCTCAAGGTCAATATCTGCAAGACACCGCCGTGATCATTGAATATTTGGAGGCTTTGTATCCTCAAACGCCAATATTGCCACCTGATCCGAGTGCAAAATTAGTGGCCATGTTATTTGAGCTTTGGGCCGATGAATGGCTACTGATTCCCGCTATGCACTATCGCTGGAACAAAGCTAACTTTCCCTTTTTGTATCAAGAATTTGGGCGTGTTTTAGCGCCCTTAGCACCGCGTTTTATCCGTGGCTTTTTGGGGAAAAAGCTGGCCGCTAAATTCAGTGGTATGTTGCCCATATTGGGGATCAACACAAATACCACAGCGGCCATTGAGGCATGGTATGAAGGGCAATTTTTGCCCCAACTCGATATGCATTTTAGCCAACATGCTTATCTATTAGGTAATACCCCTTGTTTGGCAGATGTGGCATTAATGGGCCCTCTGTATGCCCATTTGTATCGAGATCCTGCACCCGGTTTGCTCATGGGTAAACATGCCCCCCACCTTGTTGCATGGATTGAACGCATGCTCAAGCAACCTGCTCCTGCAACCAGGTCAGTGAATGCCATAGGTGATGAAGCGGTGCCCACCACCTTAGTGCCCATATTGCAATCTATGTTTCAGCAGCAATGGCCCGAATTGCGTGACACCGTCCGCAAGGTAGCAGACTATGCTGTGCGCCACTTGCCAACTAAGCCTTTGCCACGCAGTCTTGGTTTACATGCATTTAGTTTAGACGGCGTGACCAGCCAGCGAGGGGTGTTTGCCTTTAGTCAGTGGAAGCTGCAACGTGTGGTGGATTGTTATCAAGGCTTTGATGAACATCAAAAAATCCAAGTAAATGAACTGCTGACCCAGGTTGACGGCTTAGCTGCCTTGCAAATCGGCTTTACCCAGCGTGTTGAGCGCAGAAATAATCGTTTATATTATGGTGATCAACTTTGAGAGGTTTTTATGCAGCTTGTCTGTGCCCATTGTTTCGTGACTAATCGCTTGCCCGAGGATAAACCTTACACTGAGGCAAAGTGCGGAAAATGCGCCAAGCCGTTGTACAGCGCCCAACCAGTAGAGTTAAATGATGTGCATTTTCATCGCTACATTGAGCGCAATGATCTGCTCATCGTGGTAGATTTTTGGGCCAGTTGGTGTGGGCCTTGTCAAGTAATGGCGCCTACATTTGCCAAAGTGGCCGCGCAAAGTCCAGGTGTGTTATTTGCTAAGGTGAATACCGAAGCTGCGCAAAAAATTTCTGCTGAAGCGGGCATTCGTAGTATTCCCACGTTGATTATGTTTAAAGCTGGCAAGGAAGTAGACCGCCTGTCTGGGGCGTTGTCAGAACCCCAGTTAAAACAATGGATTATGCAGGCCTTACGTAAATAAACTAAGGGTGAGGTAGGCGTTCCAGTATGGCGCGCATCACATGCAGCTCGTCATATAGCGCCGCCACTTGGTTTTCTAGTTCGCTGACCCGCGAGGCCAAACTTTGTGTATTGCTGGCTGTGCTTATGCGCTGATCATCGCCGTCATCTTTGCTGGCCGCTTGCAGGCCGTGTTCTTGGCAAAATAACTGCGCATAACGCGATTCGCGTTTACCTGGTTCCCGCGCCAGTTTCATCACCAAGGCGTTGCCTTTGTAGTCTTGCAGCGAGCGCAAACATTGTTCTACCTGCTCGACATCGTCAAAGTCAGCCAAACGCTGCGTGCGAGTTCGCAGTTCACCGGGGGTTTGCGCACCACGTAGCAATAAAACACACAATACAGCACGTTGCTCATCACTCAGTTGTAGGTCACTGAATTCGGTATTGCAGAAACGATGTTTATATTTACTCACCCGACTGCCAGGATTATTAAGGCAAAATATCGCCTTCTTTTGCTGCAACTCATCTAGGCCTTGCTGCACCTCTGTTTCTGTTAACTCCATCACAGGCTCGCGATTACTTTTTTGATTGCAACCAAGGGTTAAGGCATTGAGAGATAAGGGATATTGCTCAGGTGTGGTGCTTTCTTTTTCCAACAATACACCAATAATTCTGGCTTGCTCTGGGGTGAGTTCAAGTATCATGTATGTTCCTTTAACAACAAAATTACGTGCTAGTAGGGTAGGGGAATTAAAAACGACTAATACACCATTGCAAAGCGATGATTGCAATTAGCCCTGAACAGACTCTAATGCCATATTGTTGATACCACGAGCGTTTTCCCAAGTACACTAGAAAGGGCAGTAACACCGCTAAAATCATTAACTGACCTAATTCAACCCCACCATTAAAGGCTAAAACAGATAACAATTTCTGATCTTTGTTGATGCCGAGTTCACCTAATACCCCCGCAAACCCCATTCCGTGTAACAAACCAAAACCAAAGGTTAGCCATGTTAAACGCAGCACCAATGGCCAAATATTGTTTAAAGCGGTGAGCATAACCGATAGGGCAATGCCAAATTCTACCCAGCGACTACTGGGTATAATGATATCCATGGCGGTGGCGGTTAAAGTCAGGGAATGCGCCACAGTAAAGGCGGTGATAAGCCACGCCGTATCTTTTAAGGTTTGTTTGAAATGTGCTTTAGCCTGCCATTGTTTGTTGACGCGCTGCACGGCACAGGTTAACAACAGGGCACATAAAAACAGGATGTGGTCGATGCCCTTAAAGATGTGCAATATGCCCTGATAAATGTAGCTAGTGATGATACTCAGCACGCGGCTTTTTTGGGGTTCAAGCAAAAAAGTTTGGTTTTCAGCGTCCACCACGCCAGCAAAGGATTGCTGATACAAACTGGCATTGACCAAGAGTTTATGATCAGCATCTTGGCTGAAAATGGCAGAGTAGTGAATACTCAGCGTCTGAGCTTGGCTATCGGCCGTCTCAGTCGGGCAAAAAGCCGCAAAATACAGCACCAAATAACCTTCATCAAAGTGCATGTCGGTTTGAATGTCGTCTTCGAGTTGCAGGCGGCAGACCAGCTCATCATGTTGAATATGCAAATGTTCCAGGGCAAAGGCTTTTATCTGTGGGGCTCGCTCGTCCACTTCTGCCCACGACAATTCGCCATCTGAATTAGCGTCAAGGCCAATCACCAACTCCAAATCAAACCAGCGCAGTTGCAACTCACCATAAAAATTAGCGTCTTGGCCTGTTGCCATGGTCTGAGTTTGAAGGGTTTTATCATGCAAAGGTTGATCAGCAAGCTGTAAATAGGCGGTGCTCATCTGATGGGCATGAACACTAAAACCAAACATGCAGGTAAGGGCAAAGCACACTAGTCGGCTATTCAAGCCAGTAAACAAAGACGTCATTCAGGGTATTCCACGTTACAATTTAGTCGAGCCAGTGCTGACACCAACTGCACAGACAACGATCAAGAGGGATCGTAAGGCAATTTAGATTGCGCGGTATTTTGCATGATTTGCGCCCTATCCAAAAGCTGTTTGTCGTCATACAGTTTAGCGTGTTGCCAATTAATTTTGGCCCAGTACAACGCCCGTTCAGGATCTGGGGCAATATCAAGAAAAAATCGCGTTAGATCAGCACTATGAAAAGTATCGTGACGGGCGAGTCGCAGGGCGATCCGCTCGCTAAGCAAGCGCTGCCAATGGCGATGCGGCGTAGATTTTTCCGCTAAACTTAAGCGGGTTAAAAGGGCATCATCTTTAAATCCAGCTTGTTCAACCACTGCGGTTAATTCGTCTAATACACCTTGTTCTCGGCGCAAGCTCAACTGCACATCAGCCCACAATACAATGAAACTAAGGGGCTTTTGGGCCAAGCTTTGGTTGGCATGCAACGCCTGATTTAACCATCTGTCGGCCTCGTCGTTTTTGCCTAACATTAAAGCCATGTCTGCCACGAGTTGTAGCAACCAGTCTTGCTCGTTCTGAGGGTGGTGTTGAGAGCCCTGATGACTTAACAAGCTGTTCAAACTTGTATAACTGCTCAGTAGCTCACCGTGGTTGGCTTGCACTTCTAGTACACAAGCCGTGATCAAACGCAAATCTGCTATACCCAGCATAGCGTGGCAACTTTGTTGGCTATCTACAACCTTACCTTGTGTCAGCAATACATTGGCTTTAAGTAAATAAGCTGCGCTGTTGTTGTTGTCTAAGGCGATGCTGTTTTCAAGGAAGTGAAGGGCCAAATCAAATTCATGTTGATACTGCACAATGCGCGCCCGCAAATACCAAGCTTGGCTTTGCACCCTTAAGGGCATTTGCTGGAGAGAAGTACTGGCTTGCTCAGTGAAAATAGGCAGCAATAAGGCTTTTGCGCGGCCATAGTGTTTGTTGCTTTGCCCGGCATACTGACCCTGTTGAATATGCCATGCAACTTTGCTTAAGCGCTGGGTAAACGACAAGTTGCTTGTTTTGTCAGCAGCATCGCTGTCCCAGCTGGCGACAATTTGTTGATTATTCTTAGGAATATAGGGCTTGGCCGTGGCACCAAATACAATGAGGATCATCACCAAAATTAACATGATCATCAGACTTTTTTGTTGGTGACGCATAAAACCATTCTCCTGTTTAAATTTGAGGTAGTACGTTTATTGGTGAGCAAAAAAAGCCATCCTTGGCGACTGTCGGCAGTCATTACCGTCCTAGTAAAAGCAGATTTACGCAGGCTTAGTTGTTAAGAAACAAGTCTGCGTAGGTGTCAGTTCCAGCAACATCTTGAGTAAATACACTTCCGTTTATGGGTAACGGGTTGTCACTAGCAGATTGCATAAACGCTTGGCGGCTGTAATCTGCAAAACTGAGTTGTAAAGCCTCCACGCTAATGCTTACCGTGGCCGTGGCAGAACCACTCATGTTATCGCTAACACTGAAGGTAAAGCTGTCTTCGCCGGTAAAGGTATAGTTGGGTGTATAGGTAAATTGACCATTTGCCATGATGCTCAAGGTGCCCATCGCCACATCGCTAACTAATGCAAAACTCAAACTGTCATTGTCAGCATCGGTAGCACTCAAGGTGCCCGTCAGCGGCGTGTCAGCTTGGGTAATAAGTGCTGTATCCATGGCCACAGGCGCGCTATTCATCATCGGTTCGTCGTCATCACCGTTGAAACAACCACCAAGCCCAGCGCACAATGCGAGGGCGGTGGCAGATTTTAAAAAGCTGGGTTTCATGCTCTACTCCTTAGTAGTCTGAGCCGGAAATTGGCGTAGCAAGATAAGGGAAAGCCCCCATCATCATGGATGCATCAACAGGTGCACCATCGGTAAATGGTACATTGCCCACGCTTGCATCTTCTGGGGCACACAAACCTAAATCAGTGTCTACACCGCCCACAGGAATGGGGTAACACAAACGACCCATTACCACACGCAGGGCAATATCCACCACGTCATCCCCTGGTCTGCGACCATTCGGAAAGCCGGCTAAATCATCGCCAGCTACCCCAAAGGCTGATTGCATGGCCACGGGCGTGGCAGCAATACCCGTGTTTAAGCGCAGCATTTCTGAAGGAGTGACCGTGGCTAATTGATTAACCCCAGGGAAACCCGTTAAGAAAGCGGTGACCAAATCGTTGCGCGGGAAATTAGTGGGCGCCAGCGTAGGGATGCTCGCCCCTAAAGTGGTATTCACTGCATCTTTGAACAAAATATTCAGTAATTCTGGCAGAGTAGGGTGAGTCACATAATCCGCAAACTGGGTATCATTTTTGGGTTCACTACTAGAGAATGCATCCTTATCAGCCAAACCAATCACCAATTCATTGACTAAAGGATTACCCAAACGAGACACCTGTGTCATGGCACCACCATTCACTTCAGTGGCAGCAAACTTGGCATCGGGGTTTAAGATCCGCGCTTGGGGCAAACTGGCGGTTGTCCACGCACCAATGGTGCCATTACCCGCGCCAGTAACACAGCTTTTGGGTACTTCAATGGCGATGGCGGTGACGTTTTTATCTTGCAAGTTATCATTGCTTGATGATTGGGTAATACCACCCGGGAAACCACCTGCATCACCTGCGCCCGGCGCGCTATCACCTTCTACCGGCACATAATTCACGAGGTCAAAGGTTTTACCCAAATTCACGACAAAGGGGTCTTTGCGTTGGCCCACAAATACCTTACCCATTTGCTCACAACCGGGTAGGGCAAAGCTATAGATAAAGCTGCTGGCGTAGGCCTCATAACTGGCCGCATCGGTAAAGGTTTTGTTGCCGATGTAATCCAAGGGTTTATGAAAACTGTCCATGCCACTGCTAGCATTTTGTAAGGGCGTAGCGCTGCCAGTGCGCTCTGGACCACTCACCAAGGTAAGCGAGTAGGCTTCACTGAAGTTGGCGGCACCTTGATCTGCCGCTGAGATCCCACCAATATTTTTGAGTGGCACGCCCACTGTGCGTTGGTTGCCTTCAGGCCCCACCGTCAACTCAATGCCCTGATTGTCGTTGGCCAACATCGATTGAAAACGCAACTGAAACGTTAAGTCTTCGATGGCGTCGCCGTCATTGTCGATGTGGATGCTGTAAACAGCAGCAGGATCCATCGCGAAATAAATCGGACCGCCGTAAGCATCTTGCAAGGGAATATAGTTGGCAATCAAACTGACATAGTCACCACGGCCCTCTTCATAACTATTGAAGGCATAAAAGTCAGTAGAATCAAGGGTAGGAAAACGAGTGATATTTGGTGCTTCACGGTGGCTAGATGCATGGGCTAATTGCCCTATTACGGCAGTAGCCAACAAACTCAGCATGAGTTTAGAATTTGACTTGAGCATGACATGTTCCTCTTGGTTGTTGTTCATTGTCCTCAAGCCAAACGATCCACTTGCCAAAGTAGATGCAACTTTTTTATGTTAAATGTTCATGAAGTGAAAAATGCGTTGTGGTTGGGGCATGGTAAAAGGCAAAAAATAGTAAATTCTCAGGTGTTCGCCCGCTTGCTGTGAGACTGCCTCATGCGGTTTGATAGCGCTGATCAATGGCCCTTCGGGACACGTTTTTAATGTTGAACTTTCGACACTATTTGGCTAATGAGAAATATCAATAAGTTGATGGTTTAAAATTGGGGAAAAGGTCATCAGGAGCAGGAGGCAACGGTTTTTTGTCTGTCTTAATTGACTTGTTATGTTTTTGATACCAAATTATATCAAATATTGGTATTGGAGGTTGATATGGCGAAAAATGCGTATTTCGGTGAAAACAGACAGTCATTTCGGTTCTATCCGATCGCGTCATAGCCTTCTTTTTTCTCTACTGTCTTTTTACCCCAAGTGATCGGATTGGTCTAGTTTTCTCATTGATTCTC